>Ga0157360_1000451_pt1 | contig 15326 bp, 15 predicted proteins | sample AttlaeALBM1_FD_111483 | JGI IMG/M metagenome (GOLD analysis project Ga0157360, IMG submission 111483) | Fungus gardens microbial communities from leaf cutter ant in Ribeirão Preto, State of São Paulo, Brazil - Atta laevigata ALBM1 | ecosystem: Host-associated > Fungi > Mycelium > Unclassified ... | reverse complement strand
CACAGTAGTAAAGTGTATAAGTAGGTAGAGAAATGAGCGAGAACTCCATCGAGTTCTCTTTGTCAAACTCTGAACAAAGAGACAGTTGGCTTAATTCCAGTCATCGGACTTTAGATGCTGACACTCTTCATCTTCATCTTTCTCTACTCTCTTTACTTCTCTTTTTTCTTCTAGCTTCCTTTTTCCACATATGGGTGGACATTGTGTCATTTTTACTTCTCCCTTCTCCCAATCTATTTCTGGATTATGGGCGGCCAGCCATGGCATCCCTAGTATGACCTCCATTTTTCCCAAATTACACACGTTCATTCTAACTCTTTCTACATGTCCTTTGAAGAACATATTGCACTCAACCTGGTGCGTTATTGCTCCTCCTACATTTATTGTTCCATCCACGTTTTTGACCATCAGGGGTTTCCTCATCCTCTCCATTTTGAATCCTTTTTCTTTTGCAAAGGTCATATCCATAAATAGACCCGTTGCCCCACTATCTAGTAGAGCTCTTACTGCTACCCCCTCGTGATTCTCTAATTTTTCCAACCCCACTTTCATTCATACTTCTCTTAGTGGCCGTAATGTGCGCTGCATGTCTCTTGCTCTCGCAGTGCTTTTTGAACAATTTAATTTATTGCCCAGTTTTTCTGGGTGTAATACACTGTACAGATTATTAGAGGTCAGTCAAGAGCTCACTGTCCTCCATTTTCTTTTGCCGACTCTTGCGGTGTCTCTACTACTCTCGCTTTCCCTCTATCCCAACAATTTCTGGCCATGTGGCCAAACTTCCTGTAGTGGTAGCATTTCCTGTCTCCTTCTGTTCCTCTATTCACATCCATTGTGTTTGGGTCTCTTTATGGACCTGTTTGATATTCTCCTCTGTTAAACGTATTTCCTTCTCCTCCCCTATTTCCTCTTGTCTGTAGAACTCCTGCCCACCAGGTTATTTGTCCTCCTTTTCCTCCATACGACCCTCCTCTAAAACTTCCTCTTGGCTGCGCATTTTCCCCTGGGTATGCCGCATTCCTCCCCAACATCCTTTCTTCTGCCCCACTCTGCCTTTGATTCCTATCCAACCTTACTGCCCTTTCTTGCCACTCTCCTATGGTGGTCAGGGGCTCTTCTGCTTCTGCTAACTTTCTTCTTATTACTCCACTCAATTCTCTCTTGAATTCTTCAATGAGGGGTCGTCCCTCATAGCTGCTTCCCCTGGCGACCTTTTTAAATTCTTGGACGTATTCATCACATATCCTGCTCCCTTGCTCTATCATTCACAACTGCTCTATTTTTCTCTCTTCTTCCGACGTTTCTCCAAAGTCGTTCCTGATCTTTGTGAACAACTGTTCCACCGACTCTACTTCTGACTCTCCTTTTGCTAGTTCATCCATTAAATTATCCTTCCATGCCTCTGCTACTCCTCCTTGCACATATGACAATACCCAGGCCACCTGGATTATCGCTGCTTCCTCTGTCATCTTCATTCTGATGTATATGCGAGCCGTGTTAATGAACACACTCACATCCTCCATTCTTCCACTAAATACTTGAGGCCTTGTAACCTCTACTCTACTCCTCTGCTGTTGGAGGAGCATGGTGTTGACCTGCTGTTGCAGGGTGGCGATCATGGCAAGGAGTTGTTCCTCGCAGGTTGGTAGTGGTGGTTGTGGGGTGGGTGCTTGGGAGGGTTCTCCCCTTTGTTGTTGTTGTTGTTGCCGCGACATATCGTGGGGTGGCAGCGGTGGTGATGGTGGTGGTGAGAGGGAAGGTGATGATTTGTATTTGGACTCAGTTTCTTGGTCCAATTCTCAATCCAGGGTGAACTCAAGGCTACATCTAACAGGGAGTGCAGTCTTCTCCTGTCTAGACTCCTACTGCCTTACCAACTACTGCCCTAATCAAAAATGTACATGATTGTCCCTAAGGAGGGAACCCCTAAACTAAGTGGCCTTTTAAGAAGTAACCACTAATCTCCTGCATGTACCCGTCACAATGGATGACAGCATGGAGCTTATACAGAGAAGAGTATAACTAGCAGGCCCAATTAACAGGTCAGGACTTGAACAAAATACCTGGGCTTGGTATTTAGTCTCCTCCCTCAGTCTCTCCTGACTGAGAAGTCCCCTTTACAGCTAGGGCCTGCTATCCAAGAGGCTTGTGAGTGCTGTGCTCACTAGCGAGGGTGATGAGAGAATAAGTGGTGATAGGAGGTACTTGCTCGCAGCGCCAGAATTAAGCCAACTGCGTGTTGAACAAGTATGAGCAGGGATCGAGGTGATTGGTGCTTGGGGGGTATCGAGTTCTTATGTTATCGATAGGCAGTGAATGCTCTTAGTGATCACTCTAGGTGAATGTTCAGAAAGAACTCAATGGAGTTCTTTGTTGGATTGCTCGACTACTTATATATATTTCTGCTGTGGCTATGCTACTACTAGTCCACAATCACATGTTCTTCTAGAATGTTCTGTTATCTGATCTTCATTATGTGATCTGCTTATCTAAGTTCCCATGCTATTTATATCTTGATCCTGTTATATGACTTGATGTTAGAGATTAAATGTTTAAATGCATGGGAAGCTTTTTCCTTTCTGGGGCTCTTATAACAAATATATTTGTGTTGCCTACATCGCCTATAGCTGAGAATTTACAAAGATGTGATAGAGCACTATGCACTATATGCAAGGGTAAAAAAGCACCATATGGCTGCTCTTATAATGATGAATGGTTCTTGGACTCTGATGTCTCTGCCTATTTTACTCCTTTTGAGTCTGACTTTGTTTCTATGACTCAAGGAAATTATGGTCACGTTGAGACAGCCAATTCTAAAGCACCTCTTTTTATGGTTGCTGTAGGAACTGTTTTTATAGAATATGAAATCATTGACCCTAAAAATAGGACAACTAGAACTACTATCTCTAAACTATGGCCAGTATACTGTGTTTCTAGTATGACCATGCACCTCCTCTCCACTGGACAGCTACTCTAATCTGGATTGAGTATAAAAGGCACAATAGATAGTTCAACCTTCCGTGATTTATCTGGTGATGCTGTTCTCTTTGCCTTACCTAATCTTTGGGGGAGCATCCAGGTTGTGAGGACATGTATCATTAAGAACAATGTTCCTAATCCTGTGAGTCTTGTTACAAGGTACCCAGATTATGAGACAATTCATTGTCAACTTGGGCATATCTCTGATAAAGCCATGAGACATATTTCAGACAATGTTGAAGGTGCTGAAAAGATCTGCTTCCCTAACAAGAAGCATGTATGCCATGGTTGCACTTTAGAAAAGCTACACCAGCACAGTTTCCCTAAGAACCCTAAACATTCTAGTGAGACTCTTGGATTGATCCATTCAGATCTCCTTGAGCTCCCCACTTTATCATACTCTAAGTATAAGTAGGTGATTACATTCCTTGATGACTATTCCTCCTATTGCAGAGTTGCTTTCTTGCACAAAAAATCAGATGCTGCAAAAGCAATTAAAGCTGTTTTTTGGCTGTGGTTGAATACTACTTTCCACTCTGTTAAACACCTGCATACTAATAATGGGGGAGAGTATATGACATCAGAATTGCAATCCTTTTTATGTAAACAAGGAATTGTCCATGAGACAAGTACATCAGCAAAATGGTCAAGCAGAACAGTTGAATCGGACACTGCTAGGAAAGGTACAATCTATGTAACTTGAAGCATGCTTACCTGTTTAGCTGTGACTAGCAAGTAGAAAAGAGGGCAGTGACAGTTCCCAATTGCATGCTAAAGGGTTCGTGGGGAGAAGGAGAAAGTGGGGGTATCAGAAAGAAATTAAAATATAAAGTATAGCTTATCTGTAATGTAAAAATAGTTGAAATGATGGTAGGTTCAATCTAGATCCGCCTTGTATGGTGTCCCTAAGGTGTCCACCTTTACACACCGTAACAAGCTCACTAATAGAATAGTCAGTAAACTACTCATGGGTCTTACCACACTCAATCAAACCCTCATCCGTACCCCCACACCAAACCTTATGGGTATGATACAATCTGAGTTGATGATTAGCCAGGCTTTTCAGGCCTGCTATTCCATAAAAGGTTGCCCGAGCGACCACTGCATCTTGGCTCCAGAAAGAATAGGGTATATGATAGAGAATATTCACCAACTCAACCTCTCACCAAGATTACCCCTTATACACTCAAGAGAATCGCATTTACAACCTCAAGAGCTTCTGAGATGAAGGCAAGGGCCAAGGAGGCTCTTCCCATCAATCTCTACTCTAAGAAATATATTAGAATATTACAAATGTTAGAGACTCAATTAAAAAGAAATAGAAAAGGAAACTCTCTATTCTACCACTCTCCCTTGCATCTCTTCTCTATAACACTACCATGCAGCTATGACAGCCGTCACCTTCCTGTCCTCCATACCTCCCGGACATGACCATGTGATCCTGCTCCACCTCTATACTTCACTCCTGCCCATCGTTCCCTGAACTCCAAACCAGCTTCCTTCTACTCCTAATATGGTCTAGAAACACATGACAGTGTGTCCTAGCGTCAGCAATATGATTGTCATCCGGCGGCACGTCCGTTTCTTAACTGAGTCCAGCAGTGATGGGATCACTAGTCACTGATAGACTTTTGATCTACCGTCTTGGTGTCATATTAGTCTAAGTCTGCTCTAGATTGAAATTATCTCACATTCCAAAGATATCTCTGAGCCTCTGATTTCTAGAGCTTCAACATTGATAGTCTATATCTGAGAAACCTGATGCTAGCTCATCAGTCTTGCCTCCTGAGGTATATGCTATTCTAGCATGTGGTAGCTCATTTACTACCTAAGAGAAGTACCCAATTTTGGGTCTAGATTATGTCTGGGGCTTGTAGGAGTTCTCTAGAGTGGGTTCCAATAGTGAAATCCAGGGTTATAATTTTTATCCCATGCTACATTTCCACAGAAAATTCTCTAACGGCGTAATACTATACTCTCATTAAATGTCTCAAATGGAAAACACCTCAGGAGATCTTCATAGGTGAAAAACCTAAAATATCACACCTCTGTGTCTTTGGCTGTGGAGCATATGTGTATCTCCCTAATGAAGTTTGTGTAAATAAACTTACACTGTACTCTAAACTTATGATATTTATTGGGTATAAAGATAATAGCTATAGATTTATTTGCCATACACAAGGGAATGTTATGGTAGACTAACCCCAGAGATAGAGTCATTAGTACCTGAACCTTCTGGTGTAGACGAACCTGCTCTAACACCCTTTCCACCAACATCTGCACATTCTAGATCCTTTACTTCTCTAATCTCTCCTAATTTGCCAACTCACTCAGAATCTCCATCTCCCTCTCCTCCACTGACACCACCTAAACAGTCCTCAGTAAAAATTGAAAAGGTTGAAGAGGTTGAAGATGAAGATGTTGAGATACATTTCCCAAGCTCTTCTCCTCCTGAAGCTAGTCCCTCACAGTATACTCCTCCTTAGGTTCCAACTGTAATACCTCAAAAACGAGGTAGTGACCCACAGTCAGGAGAAGATGTTCCTCCTCTGAGATATGGCTTGAGGAGATTAACCTGTGAGACTAGAGTCCCTCACAGAGAAGGCAATATATATAAATAGAATTGCTATTCCACAAATGTTTTGAGGTGCCCTGAGTGGTGACAACATCCTGGTAAGGCTAATCTAGATATAGTGCACAGAATACTTGAGAATGCTTGCATATATATTCAAGCACAGCCTGAGACCATTCCAATTGGAGGAGTATACTCAATGGAACAATACCATTGAAACAAATAGAATCTGCTATGAAACTATATGACTGCTTCTTGCTGTTGCTGTACTTGAGGATTTAGATATCCAAAGCATTGACGTCAAAACAGCCTACTTATATGGCAATCTGGATAAGGAAATCTATATAGAGCAGCCAGAAGGTTTCAAACTACCTAAAAAAAAAAACAAAGTCTGGCAACTTTGCAAAGCATTGTACAGCCTTGAGCAAGCTGGCTTATCCTGGTAGCACACAATGACCAAGTCAATGCTTGCCCTAGGATTTAAGAGATGTAAATCCGATGCTAATGTATATTACTATCATGACAAAAAGACTAAAGCACTAGTTATAGCCATTGTCTATGTCGATGATGTTTGCTTTATAGGTACTAAAGGTTCCCTGCTCCTCAATGAGTTGAAGCAGAAATTTATGGCTAGATGGGAATGTCATGACCTTGGTGAAACCACAGAGTTCCTAGGCATGCACATAAGCTGTGATCATAAAAATTGAAAGATATTTATTGATCAATGTAAGTATTTGGAGAAGGTGCTGGCATGCTTTAATGTTGCGACTAATCCTACTCATACTCTACTGCCATCTGAGTTTAGCTTTAAACCAAATAAAAAGCAGTGTGATCCCAAATTCTGCCAAAAGTACCAACAACTGGTTAGTTCTCTAATGTACTTGATGATTGGCTATCACAATGGTGATACTATGATGTGTACCACGCGTGCGTCATGTATGCACAGGGATTAGTCAGCTCACTATCAACCTTTCTGGAACCCTTCAAATTATTCAAATAATTACCAATTGTTGTAACTACCTTAGTTTTGTTCTCCCTCAGAAGGATCCTACCCTTGTCAACTCACATCTCTCTCTCTCTCTTAATAAATCCCCTTGAGTCCTAGAAGGGGCAAGTGTAGGAGCAAGCATAACTTATTGTTGAGGCCAAGTCCTCATAGAAGAATTTCCTCTCTAGAGTCAAACCTGACAGTAGAACAAAACTAAACTAACTTCTACACTACTATCACTCCTATCCCTCTTCCCTCCAAGAATACCTAGTCATGTCCTGAACTCCAAACCCAGACCCTTGTCTAGAATGCTGCCTGAGGAGAGACAGTGTCTAATCTATTATCCCCAGAGAATCTACAATAACCCCTATAGAGCATTCCCTTATTACTTCCCAAGCCTGAAATCAACAATTGCTCTTATAGGAACCAGTTGATGAAATGGTCAAAGATTCAGCCCCAGAAGGGGTAGAACATACCCTAGATAGTTATAATCAGCAACAAGATCATCCACATGACAACTCTCAAAATCCATACCCAAATACCTCTGGGTTGGACTTATAGGCTATATTGTTGGTGCTAGCTAGATGACTGGATTCACAACCAAGGAAAAGAAACAAAGGAGTCAAAGAACTAGACTTTTTCAGCAGGAGTAGCCCTGACAAACTTTGAGCATTTATATTCCAATGCCAAATCTATTTTCGTGCTTGTGAAGGGGAGTTCCTCAAAGACACTGAGAGAATCTTCTTTGCTATTTCCTATCTTTGGGGTGTAGCCCTTGATTATTTTGAACCTTTTATCAATGAGACCAAAGCTTACCAAAATTTTGACTTCTTGGAAGACTAGTCAGCTTTTGTTCAGAAGCTCTCCAACCTATTTGGGTCATACTCACCAAAAAATGGTGATAAGGATGCTATTGTTGCAATTTCTTTTCCAAATGATGGCAAGGCCATTAACTACTTTATCCAATTTGCCAAGTTTCAAAACTGGATCTATTGGGATGACAGAGCACTCAGAAAAGTGGTGAAGAATACCATTCCTGACTGCATCCATGATGAGTTGAGGTTTAGCCATGAGAAAGTCTCGATGTTTGAAGGCTTGAAGAGGGCTGTAATGAGGATTGATAATGACTTCTGAAAACATCAACAAGAAGAAAAGCACAAATTCCAAGTATCAAGGGCCATATAAGGCTACACACCAAAAGCATCTAGATCTATTCAAGGAAGACCTCCCCTTGCTTCAAAAGGCCCCACATCAACTGATAAGTTACCCCAAGACTACATCCAGAGACCATTAACCCAATATCCTTTCTCTCCTCGTACTGAATAGTTATTATCTGGCACCAGCAGCATTCTGGGCCCAGATGGTTGGCTTACACCCATAAAACGTCAATGTCACATGAGCCTAGAACTCTGCATGCATTGTGGCCAGTTCAGTCACCTTGCAAGATCCTACCCCAAGCAAGCTTACCAATTGTTAGGACCAATAGAGGCCTGCATGTTCTATGTTGATCAGTCAGTAGATTCCCTAGAGTTGTCAAAAAACAACCTGGCAGTCACCTCATATCCTAGAGAGTTGACTGCCTAAATTCAGCCAGAGAAACGGTAAAGGGGGCAAAAGCGACTATTAGCCTGGCACAAGCTAAAGATGCAGTACTAGGTCCCAATTGCATGCTAAAGAGTTTGTGGGAATGAATCAAGAATAAAGGTATTAAAAAGAGAATATAGAAACTTAGTATAATAATTAAGATAAAAATGTTCAAAAGGATTGTAAGCTCAATCTAGATCCTCCTTGCATGGTGTCCCTAAGGTGTCCACCTTTACACACCATAACAAGCTCACTATCAAAGTAGTCAGTAAACCACTCATGGGCCTTACTACACTCAATCAAGCCCTTATCCATACCCTATACTAAACCTTATGGGTATGATACGATCTGAGTCGATGATTAGCTAGGCTTTTCAGGCCTGCTACTCTGTAGAAGGTTGTTTGAGCGACTGCTGCGTCTTGTCTCTTGACCAAGTAGGATATAGAGTTCTAGTCTCCTCAACAGCCCAACCACTTCACTTAGAACTCAGAAAATTGCCATAAGACAACTCTTGAGCCCTTGAGATGGCAGCAGGTATCAAGATTCCATTGCCTTTCTCTTGGGCTCTCTGAGTGTTATATTAAAAGTACAAACTGATGAGACTCAATTAAAAATAAATAAAAAAGGAAACTCTTTCTTCTTCTAGCCTCTCTCACTTCTCTCCTCCATGACATTGCCATGTGAACATGACAGATGTCACCTCCCTATCCTCTATATCTACCGGCCATAGCCATATGCTCTTACTCTACCTCTATACTTCACTCCTACCCGACATCCTCTAATCTCCAAACTGGCTTCCTTCTACTCTAAATACGATCTAGAAACATGTGCAAGTGCATACAAAGATAATCAATATTCCTGTTGCTCTACAGCACGTCCGCTTCTTGACTGAGTCCAGTAGTGATAGGATCACTAGTCACTGATAGACTTTTGATCTGTCGTCTTGGTATCATATTAGTCCAAGTCTACTCTAGATTGAAATTCTATTGCATTCCAGAGATATCCTTTAACATCTGAGTCCTAAAGTATCAACATTGATAGTTTGTCTCTGATAAACCTGATGCTAGCTCATCAGTCTTGCCTCCCAAGGTATATGCTTTTCTGGCATGTGACAGCTTGGCCACTACCTAATAGAAGGACCCAATCTTGGGTCTAGATTATGTCTGGGGCTTATAGGAGTTCTCTAGAGTGGGTTCCAATAGTGAAATCCAGGGTTATAATTTTTATCCCATGCTACATTTCCACAGAAAATTCTCTAGTAGCATAACAACGATACTACATCTGGGCATAGCAACAATTACCTGCTTGAAGTTATTGCAGGTTGAGCTTTCACTCTCTTTTATCCCAGTGCCTGTCATTGCCTTGGTAGATTCAGGGTCGTCTAACTACTTTGTGGATTCTATCCTTGTATCTAAGTATCACTTACCATGCCAAAAGATCAATCTTCTCCTACTCACCCTGATAGATAAGACTATTAACCACCTTGTGAATCATGTTGTGTCTTTGTCAATTAGATTCCCTTGCTCATACTCTTGTCAGATTGAGTTTTTTGTGATTAAACTAAAGGGCACTTACCCCATAGTACTAGGGCACAACTGGTTGACCCAACATAACCCCCTGGTTGACTGGAGGAAAGAAATCTTGGAATTCAATACACCTGAGCCAGCAGACTGACCCATTAGCCCCTGACCTAACCCAGAACCCCAGAATCGTCTATTAGAGACACTTCTGTCCTCTGAGAACTTGTCTGTTTGTCTAGTACCTGCACCATGTGCCAATTCTTTGAGTACCTAACATCTAGTAAAGAACCATCCCAGTGAAAATCAACTGTCAATCAACCAGTCCTCACCTAAAAAACCCCAGATCTCCCTAGTAAATTCTTGTAAAACTAAGGAAGCAATCAGCTTCCAGATCACGTCTCTCCCTACAGTAGTTACCAGTCTTGCTGTATAGACAGGAGAGGCTATCCCAGAGATACCTAGACTCCCTAAGGACTATGAGGAGTATGTGGATGTTTTCAGCATGCAAAAGGCCAAAATACTCCTTGAGCATTGACCCTATGACTTAGACATATAGACCGAGGGAGACAAGATATCTCCCCTAGGTCCTATATACTCCCTATCAGCGCTAGAACTGGAAACCTTGCAAGAGTTCTTGGAAGAAAATATAAAAACAGGCATTATATGCCCATCCAAGTCCCCTTGTGGTGCCCCAGTACTGTTTGTCAAGAAAAAAGATGGAACATTATGCCTATACATAGATTACTGCAGTCTGAACTGAATGACCCATAAGGATCAATACCCAATTCCCCTCTTGAATGACCTCTTGGATGCCCCCAGAAAAGCATGAATATACTCAAAGATAGATCTGAAAAGTGCTTACTACCTGGTGTACATCACCAAGGGGAACAAGTGGAAAACAGCTTTCCACACTCACTATCATTTGTTTGAATGGCTTGTGATGCCATTTGGTCTGTCAAATGCCCTGTTGGCCTTCCAGTGTTTTATGAATAATATCTTCTCTGATGTCTTGGATATCTTTGTAGTTATCTATCTGGATGATATCTTGATTTACTCAGACAATATGGATGGCCATAAGAAGCATGTAAAGGAGGTTCTCAAAAGACTGTGAGAGAACTGGCTATATGCATCACCTACCAAATGTGTCTTTTACCAGGACAAGATCGAGTTCCTAGGTTTTGTCTTGGGAGTGGACGGCCTGAGGATAGACAAATTGAAGACACAGACTATATAGAATTGGCTGACACCATGTCAAGTAAAGAATGTACAGTCCTTCTTAGGATTTGCAAACTTTTACAGGCACTTTATTGACAATTACACTGAAATAACCTCACTACTCACCTGCCTAACCCAGAAAAATGAACCCTGGTCCTGGATAACAGATTTTCAAGTAGCGTTTGACAATATCAAAGAAGTATTCACTATAGTGCCCATACTAGGACACTAGGATCCCAAGTCACTGATGATTCTGGAGACTGATGCCTCTAACCATGTCCTAGTGGCCATCCTTTTTACCCAATCCAATAGTGAGATTTGCCCTATTGCCTTTCATTTGAGAGCCTTTAGTACAGTAGAAATTAACTATGACATGCACAATAAGGAGTTATTAGCCATTGTTGAATCCTTCAAAAAGTGGCGACACTACCTTGAAAGAGTTGCTATCCCAGTGGAGGTATTTACTGATCATAAAAATCTCACCTATTTTTTTGAAACCAAAACACTCTTCTAGTATCTAGCCAGGTGGTCAGAATTCCTCTTACAGTTTAACCTGTCAATCAAGTTTTAGCTGGGAAGACTGGGGAAGAAGCCAAATACTTTGACCCAAAGGTAGAACGTCTATAGGGACGATCTATCAAAGGACTTTCTAATCCAGAGGCTAGTCTTCACCCAAACCCAGTTAATATCCTCTGATGTGAACTTGGGAGATCAGCCTCTGACCTTGCAGGCAGCCATTATGACCGACCTTCAATCACTCATCTCTAACATCAAAGAGGCCCAGAAATTAAACCAATCACACATGTACCTCCTAATAAATAGGGGGACAATAAAAGACCCTCGTTGGACCAAGGGTAAGGATAGTATATTATACTATGAAAAACAATTCTTTGTGCCTAGCACTAGTGACCTTCAGCTACAAGTACTCAAAACTAAGTATGACCATGTGTTGGTAGGACATCTAGGACAGTCTAAGATCTACTAGTTAGTGCGCTGAGATTTCAACTGGCCAAATCTTTGAGAATTCATGTTAGACTACGTCTAGTCTTGTAACGTCTGTGGAAGGAACAAAGCAAGATATCATAAGCTATATGGACTACTCAAATAGCTCCCAATCCCACCTAGGCTCTGGGAATCCATCTCAATGGATTTTATTGAACAAATACCCCTATCAGGAGGCTACATAGACATCTAAGTTGTGGTAGACCGACTCACCAAATAGGCACTATTCATTCTAACCATAAGGTTGTGATTACTCTCCTTGGCTGAGTTTGTCTACAACAACACACCGTCATCCACCACAGGTGTTTTCCCCTTCTATGCAAATAAGGGTTATCATCCCAAGATGCAACTACAGGTGGAAAACAATACATGGATCACAAAGACGGACTCATTTGTGACAGATTTGAGATTAGTGCATAACAATCTGAAAGGGGCAATTGAAGACATGCAGTGTTACTACCAAATACCAGTGAACAAGAGAAGAACACCAGCACCCAAGATAGAGGTGGGCGACCATGTGTTCATACTCACCAGATTCATAAAATCAATCCAGCCTACCAAAAAACTATCAGAAAAGTATTTAGGTCCTTTCAAGGTTATAGGGAAACCAGGTACTTACTCATACCTAATCAAACTCCCCAACTACCTCTATGCTATCCATTTTGTCTCCCACATATCACAGATTAAGCCAGTGCCCCTCAACAATATCCCTAACTGTGTCAATCCTCCCTTACCTTCCATAGAAATTGATGGTAACTTGGAATTCAAGGTGGCCCAGATACTGGACTTCAAACTTGACTGGTGAAGGAGGGATCCACTACTATACCTCATCCAATGGTCAGGGTATAAGGGCACCCTGGATGAATATTCATGGACACTAGCCTCTAATCTAGAGAATGCAGCTGAGTTAGTATCTGAATTCCACTCCCTTTACCCAGGGAAACCTGGGCCACACACTAGACTCTGAACTATAATCCTGGGAACCTCCAAAACTATACTGCTAGTTACAAACAAGAAAACCATGAGCTAATCTATGACCACAAGGGTATGACTGTAAGAAGGGGGTACTGTTACAATGGTGACACTGTGATGCATACCGCACATGCAGGGATTAGTCAGCTCACCATCAGTCTTTCCAGAACCCTCCAAATTATTTAAATAATTACCAATTGTTGTAACTATCTTAGTTTTGTTCTCTCTCAGGAGGACCCTACCCTTGTCAACTCACATCTCTCTCTCTCTCTCTTGATAAATCCCCTTGAGTCCTAGAAGGGGCAAGTGTAGAAGCAGGCACAACTCATTGTTGAGGCCAAGCCCCTATAGAAGAATTCCCTCTCTAGAGTCAAACCTGATATTGGCTCAAGACCAGATATTGGCTTCACAGTTGTCAAGTTAGCTCAATAGATAGCAAACCCTTCTAATGATCATTATTGAGCTAGGTTACACCTCTGTAGATACTTACTTGCCACTTGCAGATATCAGCTTGTCTATAATGGATTAAGCAACGAATCACTTATAGCATACTCTGATTCTGATTGGGGCCAAGACCATGAGCATCGCAAGTCAACTACTGGCTATTTTACTATGCTGGCTCAAGGAATTACTTCCTGGTTAAGTCACAAACAGAAATCAGTAGTTCTCTTCTCCACTGAGGCTGAGTATATGGCACTCTCTGACTGTAGCTGTTATGAACATCAAGTGGGACTACAACTATTATCAGCCATGGTCTGATAATGAGTAGTTAGTAGACGAGATGTTGGCGATGTTAGATGAGGACATTATTATGCAGTAATGCATCAAATAATGTCTGAGGACTCTAAGAGATAATGAACTCACAGAACAAATAGGACTCTTCGGAGAAATCTCGGACTATCTTTCTTTCTATTCTTGGACCTGTGCCAAATGGGACAACACCAGACTAACCCATTATTAGAACACTGACTCGACTTGTCACCCTTAGTACTTCTGTCACTAGACTGTCACTTAACTAGTCACTCTTAGTTATAAGTAGTGTTACCACATTGTAACGTAGTCATAATACCTAGTTAGGATAAATACAGACCAGAAAGAGAAGGGAACGGCAAGTTCTCTCTTTTTGTATTCCTCCCTGTAAATCTACTACTTCGAGGGATCGGTACTCTTACTTGTCTTAGGACAACCTCAAGGGTGCTACTCAAAGTCTTGCTCACATCTCTCCTCCGATATAACTTCACTGAAAACCTTAGCCAGACCCTCTAACGAGGAGCATGAAGATATCAAGTGTTAGATATAGGCTTCAAGTTGAACGTATTCAACTGTTAGGTCTAGAGTCTTAATAGTAGCTGCCAACTTGTCTGGACATCAAATCTCCTGAGTGAGATTGGTTTTGATATTCTTGTCCCTCACCTCTATGGTGATAATCTCATATTACTCTTCTGGAGCACTAACCCAGTGCAAGAAAAGAGGTCCAAACATATTGACATCCGATATCACTATGTTAGGGATACAATAGAGGATGACAAAATCAAACCATACCACATTGATAGAGCTAGGAACCCTGCTGATATCTTGACTAAGAATCTTGGTTAGATACTGTTCTACCAATTCTATCAGCGTCTAAAGTCTGATGACTGGAATTAAGCCAACTGTCTCTTTGTTCAGAGTTTGACAAAGAGAACTCAATGGAGTTCTCGCTTAATTTTTTACTACTTATACATTTTACTACTGTGGCTATGCGCTTGCTCTCCCATGGTCCTCATGTTACTCTAGTCATGTGATACACCATGACTGTGATGTGACCATCTGTGACCATCTGTCACACTGTTGTGACATTGTGACAAAGTCACATAATACTTTCCCACGTTCCATCTTGTAGTTGTAAGTCCAAAAAAAAGAAAAAGAAAAAATATAAATAATGACTTAGCCGATTTTGCCAAGTCTGGTTTGGAGATTCTATGAACTCTCCTTTTAATTTATATTGTCACTCAATGACTACTACTTTGAGTGAGGGAGAGTATTAAATTAATTATTATATTGTGTATTACTATTATTTAATATACAAGTTACACTTACCTAAGCACAGTGCTTCTTTGTCTTAACTGCCATATTACAAACTGCTATGCTTCTCTTAAGATCTCCCTTTTCCATCAGGCTGTCTATTATTATCTGTTAGATAATTCAGTGAGTGGGCCATCATTTGTCCCCTCTGTAATTGCTGCTCTCCATCCTTCTAACACTATATATAGTAGTACTTTTGTACTCTAAAATATCATTGTCACAAACTTCATTTGGCCATATCTCCATCAATTCTTCAACTATTCTCACAGTCTTAATAGCTACAAAAGGCCCTCAAAAAGACTTTTCAATCTGTCACAAACTTCATTCGGTCATATCTCCATCAAATCTTCGACGATTCCCACGGTCTCAAAGCCAGCTTAAAGCCCTTAAGAAGACCTTTCGATCGATGCCAGTCACGTCTCGAGGCGAT
>Ga0157360_1000449_pt1 | contig 15427 bp, 14 predicted proteins | sample AttlaeALBM1_FD_111483 | JGI IMG/M metagenome (GOLD analysis project Ga0157360, IMG submission 111483) | Fungus gardens microbial communities from leaf cutter ant in Ribeirão Preto, State of São Paulo, Brazil - Atta laevigata ALBM1 | ecosystem: Host-associated > Fungi > Mycelium > Unclassified ... | reverse complement strand
CGCAGCAATTTTGGTCAGGATCGGCGCAACCAGCTCGTAAGCCTCTTTCTGGCCGCCAGGCATGATAGAAGGCCCTTTCAGCGCGCCCTCTTCACCGCCGGAAACGCCGGTGCCGATAAAGTTGAAGCCTTCCGCAGAGAGTTCACGGTTACGGCGGATGGTGTCGTGGAAGAACGTATTACCACCATCAATGATGATATCGCCTTTATCCAGGTACGGCTTCAGGGAGTCAATCGCGGCATCGGTACCCGCGCCGGCTTTCACCATCAGCAGAATGCGGCGGGGAGTTTCCAGAGATTCGACAAATTCTTGTACGGTGTAGTAAGGAACCAGCTTTTTGCCTGGGTTCTCGGCAACAACTTCTTCGGTTTTTTCGCGCGAGCGGTTGAAGATAGAAACGGTATAGCCACGGCTTTCGATATTCAGCGCCAGGTTGCGCCCCATCACTGCCATACCAACAACGCCGATCTGTTGCTTGGACATTACATACTCCTGTCAGGTGTTTGATGCTGATAATTATACATGAGGATTATTTATATGGCATAGCGCATGTCGTGGCATTATCGCAATTGCCTCATACTTAACCACGTAATATTTTGTAATATTGTTCTCTGACTTTATCCCATGTATATCTACGTTTAGCTATTTCAGCCATCGTCGGGTTTTCATGACCAGATGTGTCGTGCATTAATAACTCTATAATTTGATTTTTATCGGAAAAATAGTCTGCCTGGTTTTCTGTCGAGGCACGATTATAGTTGCAATCAAAGCAGTATATTTTTTTACCGAAGTGCATCAATTCGACCAAGGACGGATTGGTGCCCCCCGCAGAGTGACCATGAACATATAACGAGCAACCCGCTCTGAGTTCAGCTAATTGATTAAGATCGTATATAGGATCGAGAAGCGTGATATTAGGGTAAGAGGAGTATTGCCGAAACAGATTCTGACCAAAGGCACTGTTTTTCCAGTTACCGACAAAGATAAGTTTTTTATCTACTTCAGAAAAAGCTTGTAATATCATCGCGACATTATTTTCTGGTTCGATACGGCAAAGGGCAAACGCATAGCCTTTATCAGTAATGGGCATATTCTTAGGAAAGGCATGATCTCCGCCGTATGCAATAACTTCACTCTCAACGTTGTACTCAGTCTTGACATAATCAGCAATAGCCTGGTTATCCGAGATAATAACGTCGGAAAACTTAACCGCCATTTTTTCAGAAAATCTCAGGAATACGCGCGCAGCACGACCCCATTTATCGCGTTTCCATTCCAGCCCATCAATATTAGTGACAATCCTGGCACTGGAGAAGGTTTTGAAAATCGGTAGAATTAAGCAACCTGAAACCCCCAGGATAAGTACAGAATCTGCTTTTTTAAAAGCCGAATAGAAAAGAGATACGATATCATAGACAACGCTATGCAACCCATTGGCCTTAAAGGGTAAGTAGACCAGGCGGGCATTTTTATAAGTACTTCTTCTACTTTGTTGGTTGTAAGTTTTTCCTGAGCAATACACTGTAATATCAGAATTTTTCTCCGCTGCCAGATATTCAACCAGAGTTTCAAAACCACCATAGCAGGCTGGGATACCGACAGTACCAACAATATGAACAGTTTTCATTTAACACCAATGTACTAAGTATTTTAGTCGTTATTTTGAACGAAACGTTTAAAAACGGATTCAAAACGCTCCTGGAAGTTTTTAATCGTGAAGTTTTGTTCATAAGTGAGTCTTGCCTGACTCTGAATATTTTTTATTTCTTCATGATCAAGCTTAATTAATGAGCTCAGTACATGGGTGAAATTTTCGACGTCACCATGTTTAATGAGAAAGCCATTAACTTTATCTTTGATGATTTCGGATGCACCACCATTATCGGTAGTTAACACCACTTTAGCGGCCCTCAACCCTTCAATCACGGTGGTAGGAAAAGGGTCAACCATCATTGAGGGAATAATACAAACATCCAGCATTGCCGCCTTTTGTGAGGCCTGAGAGTTAAAACCGTGTAGCACAAAAACTTCGCTCAGTTTACTTTTCACGATAAGTTCGCCAAACTCAGCGAAAAGATGCGGACGCGTCGGCGGCGCGTCGCCATAAACATGAATTTTTATGTTACGTAACAGCTCATGTGGGATCGCTTTAACTGCATCGCAAAGAAACCATTGTCCTTTTTCTGGCATTACTCGACCAACCATGGCGAAATTCATATGACCGTCAATATAGTCACTTACAATTGGCGAATGGTGATGCTCAACATCGGGGATACCATTGTGAACCACATCCACCTTTCGGCTTGCACCAATATAGCTGGCAACCTTGTTCGAAACACAAATAATTCTGTCAGCGCTGAATAAAACTACCTTACGAATAACCTCACCATAAACCGAGCCCTTGAGGTATTCATGACAGTGCACTATATTGCGGATACGCAACAACTTACAAATCAACGCAATACTGAAAAGCGCAACGGTGTTGATATAAACAGCGGCGTATTTATTACGATTTTTTTTCAGAAATGTGTAGGCCTGGCCGTTCTGTTTGACCCAGTTAATCAGCCCTTTAAGTGAATACATTCCCCTGTGAACAAGCGGCGCAGAGGTAAATTCGATAAAATTAACCTTATCGTTGTTTTCTGAAAGTTCACGTAGAGTGGAGTCTATCTCATGTGTAAGCTTAGGAATATAAACATCGCATTGATATTCCTGAGATAAAAAAGACAAAACATAAGCTAATATTTTACTTGCTCCATATCTATCATCAACCGGATGAAATATAGCAATCTTTTTCATTTACCTACCAACTTTCAATGATGGATGCACTCGCACATGCAAGTATAAAAAAATTTCAATGTATTCCGATAACTTGTTGCCTTGCGGAAGTATGGGTATAGCTAAGTATCAGGAACATTACCTGTGGGAAGACAAAACTCACAAATTCGTTAGTAAAATTCTGCACAAAGAAAAGATAAAAAAGCACATATAACCCAGGCAGAAAATGTTTTTTGAACGCATTCACCGAAAGTGCAGAACCAATAACGATATAGGCGATCAAACCCACCACACCAAAATACTTGAAAAGAAACAGGAATCCATTCTCAACGTAGTCTATATCAACCTGATATTGTGGAATATAGAAATGTATCGTTGAAAAATCCCCAAACAATAATGAAACGAATGAATTAAAATTAATTTCCGAAAGAACACCATTTAACAAAAACATTCGACTCTGTAAAGTCTGTAAATTTATCTGCGTATAATCAATTACTTGCAGAGATATAAGAACAAGAGCAACGGTAATTAACGGGGAGAGCAGCTTGATAAATTGCCAAGTCACTTTCCCCTTGAAATTAAAGTTTGCTTTAAACAAGGCCAATATAAACAGAAATATGAAATTAATCCTGTTTATAGTAAATACAAGCATGATCGCAGAAAGGAACTTCCCAACCAACTGAGCACGTTTGCTAATTGCTATCCTGGACGATGAAAGGAACAACATCGCAAGACAGATTGAAGCCATTAATTGCGGGGTGGAGAATATTCCTCTTAACGCCAGCATGCCTTCGAAACCTTTAGCATGACCTGCATCAATGAACATTGAATGCTCATTGAACAGGATGCCAAATATTGCCAGCGTTGCAGACAGAAATATCTGCAACTGTAATGCCCGAATAAACATATACCTTAGCACTATACTCGAATAATCCAGGGTCAAAAGAAATATCAATTGCAGAAGGAAATTATAAACAACCATATCAACTTTCTTGCCATCTATGAAAATCCTCACGGTGTTGAATAAAACCAGTGACAATGTCATAAACAACATTAAAAGCGCACCTGAATTTAATCTATTAGTAAACAAATTAATAAGTATAAGTATTAATATTGCGGCATAAGAAACCGTCCCTAAATAGGCGGCATTAGCTGCAACAACAAGAATAAACATGTATATATAGGAACTGGGTTTATTCATTTTTTTTCATTTTCATTTTAACGATCTTCCATAAGATCAATGCTGAAATTTTAACAAACATGTAAAAAAAAGATTTAGCCAAACCAAATTTATTACCTGAGCCAGCCCATTGATAATCGCAATCCAGTTTATCATTAAGCCTTTTTGCTTTAATAAACATGCGGTAAACAAAAGAATCTCCGACAGATGAAAATATCTTTTTTCTCATCTCTAGATTCTTGTTAATGAATCCTTGAATCACTTCGGCGCGCAAACTTTCATTCTTCTGAATCCGGTACAAACCAACAACATCCGGTTTAATTGTAATATCGCCGAATAGCGTTACCCATCTGACCCAAAAATCATAATCAGAAATCGGATACATCTTCTGATCAAACCCACCCATTATGATTGCATTATCTCTGAGCATTACAACGCCGAGGGTGCCCTGGAATACATTACTGAAAAGTAGATCGTCGAGACCAATCGTCCTGGTAGCGTTGGTTTTTGTGCGTCTTGCGAACGCTTTGAACCGCTGTAATAAACCGTTTGAGCGGACCAGGTCCGAACTGTGCCTTTGATCGAGGATCTCTACGTTGAAACCAACCAGCGTTTTTGCTTGTAACTCACCACTACTGACCAACGCATTCATAGCGCGACTAAATGTACTGTTGAGAACATCGTCGTCATGTAAAAGCGTAACGTATTTGCCTCTTGCAAGATTCAAACACTGATTCCAGTTACCGAACATGCCATAGTTCTCGCTATTCTTATAATAACGGAAGTCAGCAATACTCTGTCTTTCAATAAGTTCATGAGCATGTATAAGGTTTTCAGGATCGTTGTCGACAACGATAATTTCTATAGGGAAGGTGAACTCACATTGTGATAAAGTGTTCAAACACTCGTTTAAAAGATCAAATCTTTTATAGGTTGGAATTGCAACAGTTAAAAGAAAATCATTTTGTGTGGTGTTATCAAAAATGCATTGTACAGGTAAAGCAGAAATCATCGAATATAATCCTTATAAACGCACAACGGCCACTTCCAGTTATTGTAAAGTAACTGAATTATACCCTGTGCGAGTATCAAACCCATAACGCCGTAATCTGTATATTTCATCAAGAAATAGGAGACAAGCACAATCATTATGCCGGATAACAATGCAGGCTTAACAAAAGGCACTTTATTTGCTGTAGTAAGAATAGTCGCACTGATGGTATGTATTAGCTCCAAAAAATAGACGACAGCAAGGAGCAACAAATAATTACTATCGAGAAAACCTACTTTCGCATGAAATATCTCAATGACATACGATTGAACAAAATAAAATACAGAGAAGCCCAATATATATAAGCCCAATGAAAAACTAAATATTTGTAAAATGAGGTGCTTTGCTCGCTCTTTATCCCCAACCAAAACGAGTTGTGAAAGAACCGGAACTTTAACCGTAACAAAAACGTTCCCTACGGCCAGTAGAGCCATATAGACCTGTAGTGAGAATGTGTACTGCCCAGCGACGATTAGTGGCAGTGACGCCCCAGCAATCAAAACAGTTGAGCGACTAATCAGGAAACTGCCAAGACTCACCGTGCCGAGTTTAACCGCATTATGTGCTATAAAAGATATTGTTGACTCTTTTTGAGGCCTGATAGCTCTCACTTGGCTGGCGTACTTGTTACGCTGATAAAGAAATTTTATAAATGCGCGATTGATAACAATTGAAAAAAGGAACGCCAAGGAAAACGTTAAAATGCTGGGTGAATATATGATCGCAATCAATGTTAAAAATAACCAAGCGATTCTGCCAATAATGTTCGCAATATATGCGTCATGAATGACGCCATAACCACATAGTAAAGGTGTGTAATAGAGGTAATACAGGCTCATTAATAAGCCAACGGAAAATACACCCCACGAGATAAATACTTCCTCCTGAAGATGCGATGGCGTTATGTAATAGAAATAACAGCTACCAAAACCAACGATGATAAGCAGGCCTATCAATGTTAACATCCGATAAATTTTCTTGATATCCTGCACTAGTCTCGCTAACAGGCTAAAATCAATCGTATTCTCGAAATAGATATTTTCTACGCCATCTTTTGCAAGCGTTCTGGCGCCACGAATAACGTAACTTACATTTCTAATGATTGTCGGTGATAAACCAAAATCTAAAAGATTTATCAGCACTACCATCGATAAAAAAATTAACCAGATGCTTCCAGAGGAAGCATCGATATATTTCAAACCAATAATAGTGACAATAAATGGTGTCAGAATATTAAAGCATTGGTTAATTAAACCAATCAGTAGTTGGCCGTGCCGTTTTAGCATAATTATCTGTCACACATATCGCGAGTTATTTGTTTCTTGCAGCTCGATTTAAGCCCTTTGCCAAATCGACCTTTGGTTCCCAACCGGGTAATCTAATAAGATTGTTGGCTGGTTTCATTACTTCACGGCTGCGATATTCCCGACCGCCCCAATTGATATTGAGCTTACAGTCATTGGCTGTTTCATATACGCGTGCCAACTCTTTCAGAGAGTAGCTCTTATCAGAGTAAAGACCATATTCCGCATACAGTTGGCCATCGTTTTTAGCTATCATCTCAAGAGCAATAGCGTAGGCTTCGCAAATATCTGAAATATGAATCAAATCGATCTCTTGTTCACCGGGAGACATATCGAGCTGTTCTTGGGTTACCGCCAATCTATCCAGTAACGCCACCAGTTTACCGCGTGTATCACCAGGCCCATACGAGTCGAAAATTTTGAGCGTTAAGCAGCTGAAATCTCTCGCTTCAACATAGTATTTAACGATATCGTCAAATGCTTGCTTCGTCGCTGAGTAGAGGTTTACCGGGCTATAAGCTTTGGACTCATAATTTTGCCAGGAGGTGCCGGTATTAATGAAGCGTGTCACGCCAGCTTCTGCCATTGCTTCGAGCAGTTTGGTTGGGAAGGTAATATTGCTATTGATTAAGTTATCAATATCATCAAAAGAGTGGGCTGCTAAAAACAGTGACGCAATGTGAACAACAACATCAGGTTTCACTCCGCTGAGGATTTCCCTAAGGTTATCACCTTTTAATACATGGTAATTTATGACGTCATGAGCAGGCTCTACGTCACGCCTTACCAGGCAATGGATCTCATTCGCTTTGCATGCAAAATGCTCCATAACCGCATTGCCAATATAGCCAGTAACACCTGTTAGTAAAATCTTCATATATCTACTCAGAATGGACTATTAAACTCAGAAAAGACAGCATGTTTGGTATCCCTGTCAGAAATAACTGGCTCACTAACAGGCCAGGAATAGTTGAAGCTGTTCCAACGGATGCCACAATCTTTAATAGGATCGTGCACGGTGCTGGTTTTATAAACCATCACGCTTTCATCTTCTAAAGAGAGAAAACCATGCGCAATGCCCTGAGGTAAGAAAAGTGTGCGACCGTTTTCACCACTTAGCTCTAAACCCAGTGATTTACCGAATGTCGGTGAATCGTTTCTGATATCAAGGAATACGTCAAGAACTGAGCCATTCAGACAATAAACTAATTTATTGTGGGCAGATGGTGGCAGTTGAAAATGCATTCCGCGGAGGACATTTTTCTTCGATACGGAATAAAACTCTTCTGCAAAGTGCATATGAATGCCATTATCTTCAAATATGCGCTGATGATATGTTTTTACAAAACTGCCACGAGCATCGGTAAACTTAGCGGCCTCGATAAGAAAACATCCTGGAATTTGTAGTTCTGTAATTTTCATTTGATTTAACACAATAAGAGAGCATTTGCTCTCTTATTTCCAGTTATTTATTAATTAAAAATTGAGTCCGAAGAACTCTTCGAATTTCGAGATGACATAATCCAAATGATCTTTAGTCAGGCCCGGATAAATACCAATCCAGAACGTCTGGTTCATGATGCGATCAGTGTTGGTCAATTCGCCTACAACCCGATATTTCACATTTGCAAAATAGGGTTGGCGCGTCAGGTTACCAGCGAATAATAAGCGGGTACCAATTTTAGCATCATCAAGGAATTTAACCAGATCAACACGCGTCACGCCGCTGGTCTCTTTGAGCGTAATCGGGAAGCCAAACCATGACGGATCTGCTTTTTCGGTCGCCTCAGGCAGTTCCAGGAACTCAGCACATGACGTCAGACCATGCTTTAGATAGGTAAAGTTTTCTTTGCGCAGACGAACGAATTCTTCAACGCTCTCCAACTGTGCCAGGCCGCATGCAGCCTGCATGTCGGTAATCTTCAAGTTATAGCCCAAGTGAGAGTAAGTATATTTATGATCGTAACCAAACGGCAGTGAACCAAGCTGCTGGCCAAAGCGTTTGCCACAGGTGTTGTCACAACCCGGTGCGCAGTAGCAGTCACGGCCCCAATCGCGGAACGACTCGATCAATTTTTTCAGCTCAGCCGATTTGGTAAACACCGCCCCGCCCTCACCCATGGTGATGTGATGCGCCGGGTAGAAGCTGACTGTACCTATATCACCAAAAGTTCCGACCATTTTTCCATCATAGGTGGTACCAAGTGCGTCACAGCAGTCTTCAATAAGCCATAAATTATATTTATCAGCAATACGACGCACTTCAGTAAGGTCAAATGCATTACCCAGCGTGTGGGCAATCATAATTGCTTTAGATTTCTCTGATACAGCAGCCTCGATCAGAGACGGATCAATGTTGTAAGTTGGGATATCAACATCAACAAAGACAGGAATTAAGCCATTTTGGATCGCCGGATTGACTGTGGTAGGGAAACCCGCCGCAACGGTAATCACTTCATCACCCGGTTTTAACGCGCGCTCCCCTAACTTAGGAGAAGTCAATGCCGTCAGCGCCAAAAGGTTTGCAGATGAACCTGAAGTGGTGGTCAGGACATGAGGCACACCGATAAAATCACCTAATTTCTTTTCAAAAGCGTCATTAAAACGGCCCGTGGTTAACCATCCATCGAGGGAAGCTTCGACCATTAGTTGCAGTTCTTTAGCACCGATGACCTTTCCTGAAGGTGGCACAACGCTGGTACCAGCAACGAAGGGTTTCGGCGCTAACGCTTCACCAGCATATTGTGCGACTAATTGAGAGATTTGCTCACGCAGGGTGTTTGCGCTCATTGCTATTTTCCTGTTAATAAATTATTTCGAAGAGTGATACATATATTCGTTGATTTCACGTCGAGTGAGCACAAGCATATCTTCACCAGCGATCCACGCTTTATGCCAACGCACAATGCGGCCCAACGTCTCAACTAAATCCCAGCGAGGTTGCCACTGAAGACGACTACGAGCCTTCGAGCAATCCAGTTTGAGGTAGTGCGCTTCATGGGGATGATCTTCGCCATCCAACTGCCATGCAGCATCGTCTCCCCAAATTTTTACCATCGTTTCGACGATAAATTGCACGGGCATCGCGTCATCCTCGCGCGGGCCAAAGTTCCAACCCTCTGCAAAAGCCGGCCCCTCGCTGTATAACTTTTGCGCGATGATGATATAACCGGACAGTGGTTCAAGCACATGCTGCCAGGGACGAATTGCATGTGGGTTGCGGATGATAACGGTTTGTTGATTTTCAAACGAGCGCAAAATATCAGGAATCAGGCGATCTCTTGCCCAATCCCCACCGCCAATAACGTTACCGGCACGAACGGAAGCAAGTGCTACACCATGTTTACCGTAATCTTTCTCATTGAAGAAAGAGTTCCTGTATGAGGAAGCAACCAATTCCGCGCAGCCTTTGCTATTGGAATATGGATCGTAGCCCCCCATCGCCTCATTTTCACGATAGCCCCATACCCACTCGCGGTTTTCATAGCACTTGTCGCTGGTGATATTAATAACAGCTTTCACCCCACCGACGCGTTTGACCGCTTCAAGGAGATGAACGGTGCCCATGACGTTCGTGGAATAGGTTTCGATTGGCTCGTCATAAGAGAGCCGCACAAGCGGTTGCGCAGCCATATGAAAAACGATTTCAGGCTTAAATTCGTTAATGGCGCTATAAAGTTTGTCGAAATCGCGGATATCACCAATGGTTGAGTCGATCACAGAGTTGACCGCAGCGCATTGATAAAGAGAAGGCTCGGTTGGCGGATTAAGAGAGAAGCCTTTTAGCACAGCACCCATAGAATGCAGCCACAACGTTAGCCACGAACCTTTAAATCCAGTATGTCCCGTGATAAAAACACGTTTGCCCTGCCAGAATGAAGCATCAATCATGCTGCTACTCCCATGTTTTCCATGGCGCAATGCCCTTTTCCCACAAGCCTTCAAGATGGATCTTATCGCGAAGGGTATCCATCGGCTGCCAGAAGCCTGCATGTTCAAACGCCATCAGCTCACCTTGTTCAGCCAGCTGCATAAGGGGCTCTTGCTCCCAGGTAGTGGCATCGTTATCAATAAGATCGATTACAGACGGATGAAGAACGAAGAAACCGCCGTTGATCATCGCGCCATCACCTTTTGGCTTTTCTTTGAAAGAGCAGACCTGCCTGTTCTTTATATCAAGCGCGCCGAAACGTCCAGGAGGGAAAGTCGCAGTCAAAGTTGCCTTCTTACCGTGCTTGCGGTGGAAGTCGATGGTTGCACTAATATCAAGGTCGGAAACACCATCACCGTACGTAAAAAGGAACGCCTCATCATCTTTAACATAATCGCGCACACGTTTAAGACGCCCGCCGGTCATGGATGCATCACCAGTGTCGACCAACGTGACATTCCACGGTTCTACGCGCTTCTGATGCACCTCCATGCGGTTTTCCGCCATATGGAAGGTAACATCGGACATATGCAGGAAATAGTTTGCAAAATACTCTTTGATAACGTAGCCCTTATAACCACAGCAGATCACAAAATCGCGAATACCGTGAGCGGAGTACATTTTCATGATATGCCACAAAATTGGTTTACCACCAATTTCCACCATAGGCTTGGGCTTTAAGACTGTTTCTTCACTTAAGCGTGTACCTAAGCCACCAGCTAAAATCACGGCCTTCATTTCTTTTTCCTCTATTTTATTTTGATACGGTAAACGCGTCCGAATAAAAATGTTTGTTTGATAATCCCCGCGCAGTGAGATCTCTTTTGCAAGCATCAATCATTGCAGGAGAGCCACAGGCATAAACGTCGAAATTTTCGAGGTTTTCAAAATCGCTGACTACAGCGTCATGAACAAACCCCTTACGCCCCTGCCAACCATTGTCGCCGCCGGAAACCACAGGGACAAATTCAATATTTGGATAGTGCGCAGCCCACTCCTGAGGCAGCGACGAATAGAAGTGTTCGCCGAGTTGCATACCCCAGTAAATGAAAATTTTTCTCTCTGAGCCTTGCTTGAGCAACGACTCCACCATCGCTTTAACGGGGGCAAAGCCGGTACCGCCAGCGATGAAGATAACAGGACGATCGTTGCTACGTATGAAAAATGTACCGCACGGACCTTCGATACGCATCAGAGTATTCACGGCGATATCATTAAATACAAGCTCGCTCATTTGGCCGTTGGGTACATGACGAATATGAAGCTCAATGCCTTCGTTCGCAGCAGCATTTGCAATGGAGTAACTACGCGTTATGCCTTTATATTGCAGGTTTATATACTGTCCGGCTAAGTAGTTTATTTGCGCAGTCGGTGGGAAACGAAGAACAAGTTTCATCACATCAACCGACACTTTTTCCAGGCTTGCGACTTTGCAGGGTGTAATTTTTTTTATCTGGCCATCCAGCTCCGGATAGTAGGTCGCCTGAAGAGAGACGCTGCCGCAAGGAGCGCAGCGGCAGGTCAAAATTTTGCTTCCGGCTTTGAAAACTTTCTTACTGTCATCGATTACTTCGCCAGTAAGCAATTCGGCCTCGCAAACTCCGCAATCACCGCTTTTGCAGCTATGCTCCAGGTGAATACCAGCGTCAAGTGCAGAATCAAGAAGAGTTTTATCCTCCTCCCCAGAAAAGGATAAATCAGCCGGAAAAATTTTAATTAAATGCGTCACAGGCTATTACTCAAATAAAGTCGCTAAGGTAAAAGAGGATGCCGCTGCATCTTTTGCGGACAAGTCCGGCACGCCAGTGAGAGGCCAGTCAATATTTAGTTGGGCGTCGTTCCAGATAACGCTACTTTCTGCTTGCGGACAATAGTAATTTGTCGTTTTATAGACAAATTCTGCACTTTCGCTTAATACTAGAAACCCATGTGCGAAGCCCTCCGGGATCCACAACTGCCTTTTATTTTCAGCAGAAAGATGAACGCCAACCCATTTTCCAAGTGTTGGAGAGCTCTTTCGCACATCAACGGCCACATCAAATACCTCGCCCGCGATGACGCGAACTAGTTTCCCCTGCGCATGAGGGGCCATCTGATAATGTAAACCGCGCAATACTCCTTTCTTGGATTTTGAGTGGTTATCCTGAACAAACTCAACTTTGTGCCCTACAGCTTCTTCAAAAAGTCGCTGGCTAAAACTCTCATAGAAAAAGCCGCGATCGTCACCAAAAACTTTGGGCTCAAAAATGAGCACCCCGGGGATCGCAGTTTCAACACTTTTCATTTTTAGTAACCTTTAATCATTCTTAAAAGGTATTGACCATACTCATTCTTTTTCAACGGCTCGGCGAGCTTCTCAATTTGCGCAGCATCGATGAAATGTTGACGATAGGCAATCTCCTCCGGACAGGAGACTTTCAACCCCTGACGCTGTTCAATCGTTTGAATGAAATTACTGGCCTCGATCAAGCTCTGATGCGTCCCGGTGTCCAGCCACGCATAACCACGCCCCATCATCGCAACCGATAAACGGCCCTGCTCCATATAGATTCGATTGATGTCCGTGATCTCAAGCTCGCCACGTGCGGATGGCTTGAGGCTTTTAGCCAGGGCAATTACATCGTTGTCGTAGAAATAAAGCCCCGTAACAGCATATTGACTTTTCGGTTGCAGCGGTTTTTCCTCAAGGCTGATAGCGCTACCTGCGGAATCGAACTCCACGACACCATAACGTTCAGGATCGGTGACATGGTAAGCAAATACCGTCGCGCCGTTTTCCTGATTAACCGCTCTTTCCATCAGTTTAGGCAAATCGTGGCCATAGAAAATATTATCGCCAAGGATCAGCGCACAATCGTCATCCCCGATAAACTCTTCTCCGATGATGAAGGCCTGCGCAAGTCCATCCGGGCTTGGCTGTACTTTATAGTGCAGATTAAGCCCCCACTGGCTGCCGTCACCAAGAAGTTGTTCAAAACGCGGCGTATCTTGCGGCGTACTGATGATCAAAATATCGCGAATACCGGCCAGCATCAGTGTCGATAACGGATAGTAGATCATCGGCTTATCGAATATAGGCAGCAACTGCTTACTCACGGCCATGGTTACCGGATAGAGACGCGTACCAGAGCCGCCAGCAAGGATTATTCCTTTACGTGTTTTCATTGCATTTTCTCACGCTAAAAACGCCTCCCCAGAGGCATTTCAAAATAGTTAAACCGGGCCCGCCGCAAACAACTCTGCAAGCATGCGTTTTACGCCTGCCTCCCAGTGTGGAAGCACCAGTTCAAATTCACGGGTAAATTTTTCAGTGTTAAGTCGTGAATTATAAGGGCGCTTTGCCGGAGTCGGATACGCTTCTGTCCCGATTGCATTCACATTTTTCACCGCAAGCGAAATGCCAGCAGCGCGCGCCTCGGCGAACACCAGTTGGGCAAACGCATGCCAGTTGGTCGTGCCGGAGGCGACAAGATGGTAGAGCCCGGCGACGTCTGGTTTAACCAACGCGGTACGAATTGCATGGGCCGTACAGTCTGCCAGCAGCTCTGCCCCGGTCGGCGCGCCAAACTGGTCGCCAATAATGGAGAGCGTTTCGCGCTCTTTCGCCAGTTTGAGCATCGTTTTGGCGAAGTTATTCCCCTTCGCAGCAAAGACCCAACTGGTACGGAAAATCAGATGCTTCGGGCAGTGTTGCTGAACAGCTTTCTCACCAGCCAGCTTGGTTTCGCCATAGACATTGAGCGGCGAAGGCTCATCGGTTTCGCGCCACGGCTTTTCGCCGCTACCCGGAAAAACATAGTCTGTTGAATAATGTACCAGCCAGGCATCGATCGCAGCCGCTTCGCACGCAATCGCTTCAACGCTGGTCGCATTCAGCAGCTCGGCAAAATCACGCTCCGATTCCGCTTTATCAACCGCAGTGTGCGCAGCTGCATTGACAATGACGTCGGGGCGAACGCGGCGAACCGTTTCTGCCACGCCTTCTGGGTTACTGAAATCGCCACAGTAGTCAGTGGAATTGAAATCAACGGCAACAACACTCCCCAACGGCGCTAATGCGCGCTGAAGTTCCCAGCCAACCTGTCCGTTTTTACCAAACAGCAGAATATTCATTGGCTGCGTTCCCCGTAGTTTTGATCGATCCAGGATTGATAAGCGCCGCTCTTGACGTTTTCAACCCATGCGGTATTGGCTAAATACCACTCAACCGTTTTACGGATGCCGCTTTCAAAGGTTTCCTGCGGCTTCCAGCCGAGTTCGCGGCTGATTTTGTCTGCGTCAATTGCGTAGCGGCGATCGTGGCCCGGACGGTCAGTCACATAGGTAATCTGGTCGCGATAGGAGCTGGCTTTCGGTACGATTTCATCAAGCAGATCGCAGATGGTGTGTACCACATCGAGGTTCTGTTTTTCGTTATGTCCACCGATGTTATAGGTTTCACCTGCCACGCCCTCGGTCACCACCGTATAGAGCGCACGGGCGTGATCCTCTACATAGAGCCAGTCACGGATCTGATCGCCTTTGCCATAGATCGGCAGCGGTTTACCCTCAAGCGCGTTAAGGATCACCAGCGGAATCAGTTTCTCAGGGAAGTGGAACGGACCGTAGTTGTTGGAACAGTTCGTCACCAGAGTGGGGAAGCCATAGGTTCTGCGCCAGGCACGCACCAGATGGTCACTTGAGGCTTTGGAAGCAGAGTAAGGGCTGCTCGGCGCATAGGCGGTTGTTTCTGTGAAAAGCGGCAGCGCTTCGCCAGCGGCAACTTCATCCGGATGCGGCAGGTCGCCATACACTTCGTCAGTAGAGATGTGATGGAAGCGAAAAGCGGCTTTGCGCGTCTCATCCAGTTGCGCCCAATATTGACGAGCGGCTTCAAGCAGGACGTAAGTGCCCATAATATTGGTTTCGATAAAGGCTGCCGGGCCGGTAATGGAACGGTCAACATGGCTCTCTGCCGCAAGATGCATCACTGCATCAGGCTGATGCTCAGCAAAGATACGCGCCATCGCCGCACCATCACAGATATCTGCATGCTCGAATGCATAACGCGCGCTTTTATCCACTTCTGCTAATGATTGCAGATTTCCGGCATAGGTTAATTTGTCGACATTAACCACATGATCCTGAGTGTTATTAATAATATGACGCACAACTGCAGAGCCAATAAAGCCTGCACCACCGGT
>Ga0157360_1000448_pt1 | contig 15431 bp, 24 predicted proteins | sample AttlaeALBM1_FD_111483 | JGI IMG/M metagenome (GOLD analysis project Ga0157360, IMG submission 111483) | Fungus gardens microbial communities from leaf cutter ant in Ribeirão Preto, State of São Paulo, Brazil - Atta laevigata ALBM1 | ecosystem: Host-associated > Fungi > Mycelium > Unclassified ... | reverse complement strand
CATTGTGCAGCCCCTGGTTACCGAAGAATGGAATGCAAGGACATTTTAGTATATATATTGTAGATTATTCCCTCCAGGAGCCTCATCTAATTCTCTGAGAAATCTCCTGGAGGTGAGTTGTAATATATTTTATAGCATAATTTAACTGAGGAATCTCCTGGAGTGCTCTGCTCTGGTCGCCCTCACAGGTATTACTACTGAGACCTGACCTCATAATCAAGTGGTGTTTAGTAGAGTACTTGTCCATTTCTAGTATAAACCTCATGCTATGCTCCATTGTGAGTTGGTACATGCAGTAGGTGTCTAGCTGGGTGAAGATCTTGTGCCCCAGTAGATGTAGTTTTAAGAAAGATCAAACATTCATTCCGTACCCACCTTGAGACGCTACCACAATATCTCAAGAACAATACAACTCTTTGATGAGCAATCTGCTCAGAGAAAAACGCTCCCTCGCCAAACTGAGGGAAGAACTTGAAGAGAGAAGAGGAAAGTTGTGTTTTAATTGCAAAGGGTTCAGGTACCTAGCCCAAAATTGCAGGAAGCAGAAGAAGGCAGAGAAAGGGGTAACGATATCCCAAAATAAATTTGAAGTGTTAAAGAGTAGAGTGATGCAGTGTGGAGTGGAAGTGAGAATGATTCGGAGTCAGGAAGTAGTAGCAGTAGAATGTTTTAAGTGTGGAGAAAGAGGACACAAGTACAGGGAGTGTCCATTATAGAAGCAGACAAAAAAGGCAGTGTGTAAGGAAGCTAAACTCTAAGCCAGAATAAAGCCAACTGCTCTTTGTTCAGCAATTGACAAAGAGAACCCGATAGAGTTTCTGTTAAATTTTTTACACTACTTATACAACTACTACATGGTCTGTGCACTTCTTTCCCATGCCTACCATGTGACTTATCATGTGACATTATGTGACGTGACACTGTGACTTCCTGTCATGTGATGTGACTGTGTGACAATTGTGATATGACACTTTCCCGCACTTCCTTCTGTGTAGTAAGTCCAAGATAAAAGAAAAAAAAAAGAAAAAAAAGAAATATAAATAATAACTTAGCTATTTTGCCAAGTCATGACACCACCCTCCTCTTAAGTTTCCTTGTCCCGAGGAATTTCCTACAACTCATAGCATGGGTCCATCATGTTGCCCATCTCATCATTATTTTCTTCTGTCCACTCTTTAACTCCTGATTTCTCCTCTTTGATCTTTTCTTCTTCCGGGATTGTCTTCATTGTTTCTCTTCTCACAGGTTTCTTACCCTTTTATCGTCTCTAGTTCTTTTCCATTCTCCCCTAGTATTCCTGGTCATATCGCTTGTCTGACCACCTGTATAATTTCTTTGCTGTGAATCTTCCTGGCAATTCTCCCTGTCGGAATGTTCCTTCTTTGTGCTCTTGCCACGCCACATCTTCCATATCTCGTTGATACTCTTTCTCAAATTCTTTGATTGCTTTTTTTGCATTCTCTAAATTCTCCCTTCCTTTTCAGGTATCTGACTTTGCTGTGAATCCTTTCCATTGTACTAAATATTTATCTTTCCCCCTAACCTTCCTCTTATTTAGTATTTGTTCCACCTCCCATTCTTCTTCCCCTTCGATTATGACTGGAGCCGGTTGCTCTTTCTTCTGCCCCTCTACTTGTCCTACATATCTACGTACTCTACTAACATTGACTACCGGGTGTATTCTTACTGTGCTAGATAGTTTTAATTTGATCACGTTCGATGATACTATTTCCTTGATTTTGTAAGGACCAACAAATCTCTCTGTCAACTTCTCTGTCCTCCTTCCAACCATCTGATATTTCAGATCTTTGGTACTGAGCATGACCAAGTCTCCTACTTTATATTTGTCTGCATTCAATCTCTTCCTGTCGGCATACTGCTTTATATCATCCTGCGCTTTCTTTAGCACCGCTTTCACCTCTTCTTGTATCTCCTTCATTTTCTCCACAAACTTTTCTGCTCCTGCGTATTTTTCTTTCTTCCTCCCCTCAAACCTTCAAGGATGGAATTCCGGAAGACAGTGGTATAGAATGATAGATAGAAGCTACACTCCATTCCGGAGTAATGTACTACGTTGGAGAGGAATGTACTTAGCGATAGTAGAAAGAAGGCTCCGGCAGAGAGGTAAGGACATTGGGGCAGAGAATGACTTATTGAACAACCTTGGCTTCAACTTATGTGTTGCACCCTGGTCTCCAGTTGTGAGGTTGGTTGCGTATTTTGGAGTAAAGGAAGTTGTCAAGACAGAAGTCCTAAGGAGTCGAGTAAAGGAGTCGGAGTGGACAAGATGAGATTAGGACCAGATGACATTAATTTACAGACTGAGGAATTACACTGTAACTACTCAGTACTTATAGTAAGTACAGAATAGGAGGAGAGTAGTCTACTACGCTACCCTACTATTATTAATTTTAGGGGAATTATTAGGAGAAAGAAATTACATAATTATTATATTTCCAGAATATAACAGAACCCTATCCTGGGATCTTGTCCGTAATTTGCCTTGAAAGGCGACATTCGGGTACTCAAGTGCGCTTTGTTATTATATGCAAACTCTGCTGTTCCCAACCATTCTGGCCACTGTTCTTGCCTGTGGTCAATGAACATTCTCAAGTACTGTTCTAGTTTCTGATTAACCCTCTCTGTCTGTCCATCTGTTTGAGAGTAGAACGCCGTTGACAATTTACTCTTGATCCCCAACATCTCATTTAACTCCCACATTAATCCTGCTGCGAATTGTGGTCCCCTATCTGATATGATACTTTCGGGTAAACTATGTAATTTCCACACATTATCCCTGAATAACCTAGCTAGTCCTTCTGCCGACGTTTTCTCTGTAGTAGGTATGAAATGTACTATTTTTGTTAATCTGTCGACTACTACTAAGATTGAGTCGTATCCTTGAGCTAAAGGCAACTTTGTGATGAAGTCTGCTGATATATGCATCCAAGGCTTTTCTGGTATTGAATTTGGCATTAATTTACCAGCTGGTTGCTCTATGCAATTCTTATTTCGTTGGCAGGCGTCGCACCCTTCCACGTATCTCTTTACCTCCTTGGTTACTCCTGGCCACCAGAAATTTCTAGTTACCAGTTCTACTGTCTTCCACTACCCTCCATGTCCTCCTATTGGTGTATCATGGTGTAGTCTAATAATCTCTGCCCTTAATTTCTCATCTTTTGGCACATAGACTTTTCCCTCTTTATACATGATGCCATCTACTTCTCTCCACTCTTCATCTCTCAGCATCTTTACTCCTACTCGCTTCATTTCTTCTACTGTCTTTACTACTTTGTCATCCTTCACCTTTGACTTTCTAACTTCCTCTAGTAGATCTACCCCGTCTACTATGATCTCTACTGCTTTTGTTTTCCTCACTTCCAACCACTCTGGTTTCACCAACATCTCGTCCTTATTGTCTTTTTCCACTCCAATCTCCCAGTCTGACCTCCTGCTCAAACTGTCTGCTTTCCCTATTTTACTTCCTGGAACATGTTTTAGCGTGAAATTAAATCTAGATAGGTACAAGACCTATTTTGCTTGTCTCCTATTTAACTTTTGTGCCTTCATAAAGTACTCGAGGTTTTTGTGATCTGTCCAAATCTCGAATTTCTCTACTGCTCCTTCCAGAAAATGCCTCCATGTCTCTAGACATCTGACTACTGCTAACATCTCTTTATCGTGAATCTCATAGTTCCGCTCTGTATTACTTAGAGATTTTGAAATGAAAGCGACTGGTCTCCATCTTTCGTCTGAGCACTTCATTGATAGTACTCCTTCAGTAGCGTAATTTGAGGCATCAGCCTCCATCCGAAATTCTTTGTCTAAGTCAGGCGCTGCTAATACTGGTTTTGTTGTAAAGACCCATTTCAACTCGTCGAATGCCTTTTGCTGTGCCTCCTCCCACCGCTACTTCTCATCCTTTTGCATAAGTACATTCATCGGTCTTGCTACTCAAGCAAAGTCTTTAATGAACCTCTTGTAATAATTTGCAAGGCCCAAAAACTTTCTGACATCTTTTATATTTTTTGGTTGTAGCCAACTAAGTATTCCGTCTACTTTCTCCGCTTCTATTTCTATTCTATTAGGTCCTATGACAACCCCTAGGAATCCTATCTTTCTCACCTTCCACACACATTTTTCTGGCTTGATATACAAGTCGTTCTCCTCTAATCTTCTCAGTATTTCCTCCACGATTTTATTGTGTCCCTCCTCTATCTCTGTTCCTACTAACACATCATCCACAAATGCTGCTACTTTTCCTTCGTTTATCAGGTCCCTCAGGATTTCATTCATCATTGCTTGAAAGGTTGCTAGCAAATTTGTCATCCCGAAAAACATAACAGTTGGTTCAAAGGAACCGATGTGCATTGTGAATACTCCTTTCCACTCATCTCTCTCTTTTATCCTGACATTGTTGAACCCCTACCTGAGATCCATTTTCGTGAACACTTTCTTACCCCCCATATTGTCAATTAATTCTGTAATTAATGGGAGCGAGTAGTTGTTCTTTATTGTTTGATCATTTAAGTTGCGATAGTCCATCACCATCCTCTTACTACCATCCTTCTTGCCTACAAAGAACACTGGCGATGTTTGAGGGGATTTTGATGGTCTGATATACCTCTTCCTCAACTGGTCTTCTACAAAATTCTGGACTTCTTCCCTTTCATTTTTGGATAGAGGATAAATCCTTCCCTTTTGCAGTTTAAACGTCTCCTTGAGATCTATGGCATGATCCCAAACTTTTCTCGTTAGCATCCTTTCTGATTCTACCTTCCCAAACACTTTCCTCCACTTCAAGAATTTCTTTGGGACCATCTCTTCAATTTTCCTGTGGTCTTCCTCCATTTCTTCCTCTTTTCCCCAGTCTTCCTTGTCGTTTATTGCCTAATGGACGATTTTCTCTTCTTCCTCTGTAGCTATTCTTTTGACCTTTTCTTTCTTCTAACTTCTTCCACCACACAAGGGTGGGCATCTCGTCATCTTAACTTCCCCTGTTTCCCAGTTTATCTCTGGGTTGTGGGCTGCTAACCATGGCATGCCTAATATCACCTCTGTCTTCCCTAGATCACATACATCCATTCTCATTCTTTCTATATGGCCTTTATAGAACACGTTGCACTCTACTTGGTGTGTGATGACCCCTCCACTATTATTTGTGCCATCTACATTCCTGACAGCTATTGGTCTTTCTAACTTCTGCAGCTTGAACCTATGCCTAGCTGCTGTCTGCCTATTCATGAACATCCCCGTTGCACCACTGTCCAAGAGCACTTTTATCATTACGCCTTCATGTGTATCTATCTTTTCTACTCCAATATTCAACCACACTTCTCTCAACATTTTGAAGGTTCTCCTGATCTCCTTTCAACTACCCCCCTTTCTTGCTGCACTTTCCGGTTCTCTTGACTGTGCACTGCTTTGCTGCACTTTTGCCTCTATGGGCCATGCCACCTTCTCTTCTGTCTTCCCTTTACATCCACACCAACTTAATTCTTTCCACTTCCAAAAGGGGATCACTCCTTGCCCCTGGTTGTCTTCTACATAAGACCCCTTTTCTCCACACTTACAAGTCAAGTATGATACTACTATCTCTTCTGTCATCCACCCCAACTCTAATAATCATGCCTCTTTTGGGACGCCTTTTCCACAATGCTCCTCTGCCTTCTTTCTTAGCTCTTCTATTGAGCTCCTTCTCTATTCTTGCTGTGCTTCTCCCTTTACAGGACGCGCCGCCTTTTCTTCTTCTATCCTCCTCAGTCTCTTCTCTCCTTCCTGCGCCTTTTCCCTAGTGGGACGTGCCGGCCTCCTCTCTTCTTGGTGCGCTTTTCCCCCATTGGGGTGCGCCACTCTTTTCACTTTCTTCTCCCATAGAGGGCATTCTCTACACTTATGCCCCTCTTCCCCACACTTAAAACATTCCACCACCGTTATTCTTACATTCCTTATTATTTTCTCTTCTACTCCACATTACATAACTCTACTCTTCAATACTTCAAATTTATTCTGGGAAATAACGGTCCCCTTTTCCTCCCTTCTTTTATTCTTGCAGTTTCGGGCTAGGTACCTGAACTTCTTACAGCATCGACACAACTTCCCCTTCCTTCCTTCCAACTCTGCCCTTAATTTAGTGAGGGTACGCTTCTTGTTGAGCAGGTTGCTCATAAGTTGATTGTATTGTGTTTGAGACATCGTGGCGACGTCTCAGAGAGTACGGAGTTAATAATTGATCTCACTTAAGCTACGTCTACTGGGGCACAAGATCTTCACCCAGCTAGACACCTACTGCCCTACTGACTACTGCCCTAATACTATGGTTAGACTATCACTCCATAGGGGAGATCAGCAACCAAGGGTTGATGTGAAATGAGAATAAGAGTGAGCAAGGTCCAAGGTGGACAGTGCTCTGGATGTGGAATCGAGTTCTAGTGTAAGGAAGCTAAACTCCAAGCTGGAATAAAGCCAACTGCTCTTTGTTCAGCGATTGACAAAGAGAACTCGATAGAGTTTCTGTTAAATTTTCTATACTACTTATACAACTACTACATGGTCTGTGTACTTCTTTCCCATGCCTACCATGTGACTTATCATGTGATATCATGTGATATGACTATATGACACTTGTGACATGACACTTTCCCACACTTCCTTCTATGTAGTAAGTCCAAGATAAAAGAAAAGAAAAAGAAAAGAAAAGAAATATAAATAATAACTTAGCTGTTTTGCCAAGTCATGACACAGTGCATGTGGCAATACCATAAAAGGTGCAGCAGAAGAGAAGGCTGGTGTGTTCCAATAGGGAAAAGGCACAGGAGGGAGAAAGAAAGTTGAGAAGAGTAGAAAAAGATAAGGTGGCATGCATGATCAAGCCATGAGAAGCGCAGTAAGAATATAGGAGGAGTTCAATGGAAAGGTTAAGGAAGAGAACAGAGGAGTACTGCGAAAAAGGCGTCCCAGCAAAGGCGTGGTTGTTAGAGTTAGGATGGATGATGGAGGAAGTAGTGGTCTCGTACCTAGTTTATGTAAGGTACAGAGAAAGGGGGTCTCATGTAGAAGACAACTGGGGGCAGGGAGTGATCCCCTCATGGAGATGGAAGAAGTTGAGTTGGTGTGGATACAAAGAGGAAACAAAGGAGAAAGCGGCATGGCCCAGAGAGGCAAAAGCGCAGCAGAGCGGCACATGGACAGGAGACCTGGAAAGCACAGCCAAAGAGGGGGGTAACCAAAGGGAGGTCAGGAGAACCTTTGGAATGTTAAGAGAGGTGTGGTTGAACATAGGAGTAGAAAAGATAGACATGCACGAAGGCATAATAATAAAAGCGCTCTTGAATAGTGGCACAACAGGGATGTTTATGGATAAGAGGACAGTAGCAAAACACGGGTTCAACCTGTAGAAGTTGAAAGAGCAATAGCCGTCAGAAATATAGATGGTACAAATAATAGTGGAGAAGCCATAATGCACCAAGTAGAGTGCAATGTATACTACAAAGGACACATAGAAAGGATGAGGATAGATGTTTGTAATCTAGGAAAAACGGAAGTAATACTGGGGATGCTGTGGTTAGCAGTGCATAACCCAGAAATAAATTGGGAGACAGGAGAAGTTAAAATAACAAGATGCCTGCCACTGTGTGGTGGAAGAAGTCAAAAGAGAAAGAGAGTTAGAATGATGGTGACAGAGAAAGAAGAGAAAATTGTCCATTGGGCAATAGATGACAAAGAAGACTAGGGAAAAGAAGAAGAAATAGAAGAGGACCACAGGAAAATTGAGAAGATGGTCCCAAAGAAATTTCTAAAGTGAAAGAAGGTGTTTGGGAAGGTAGAATCCAAAAGAATGCTGACCAGAAAGATTTGGGATCATGCAATAGATCTCAAGAAGATGTTTAAACCATGGAAAGGAAAGATTTACCCTCTATCCAAGAATGAAAGAGAGAAGGTTCAAAACTTCATGGAGGATCAGTTGAGAAAAGGGTATATCAGACCCTCAAAGTCTCTGCAAATGTCGCCAGTGTTCTTTGTGGGTAAAAAAGATGGGAGTAAGCAAATGGTATTAGACTACCATAATCTTAATAGCCAGACAGTGAAGAATGATTACCTATTACCACTAATCATGGAGTTAATCAACAATATGGGTAGTAAAAGAGTATTCATGAAAATGGACCTAAGGTGGGGTTTTAACAATGTGAGGATAAAAGAGAGAGATGAGTAGAAGGGAGCATTTACAATGTACATAGACTCATTTAAACTGACGGTTATGTTCTTTGGAATGACAAATTTGCCAGCTACCTTTCAGGCAATAATAAATGAAATTCTGAGAGATTTGATCAATGAGAGAAAAGTTGTTGTGTTTGTAGATGACATATCAGTAGGAACAGAGACAGAGGAAGGACACAATGAAATAGTGGAGGAAGTATTAAAAAGGTTGGAGGGAAATGACTTATATGTCAAACTGGAGAAGTGTGTGTGGAAGGCAAGAAAGATAGGATTCCTAGGGGTCGTCATAGGACCCAAGGGGATAGAGATGGAGAAGAAAAAAGTAGATGGAGTATTAAGTTGGCTAGAGCCAAAGAATGTAAATGACATTAGGAAATTTTTGGGCCTTGCAAACTACTACAGAAGGTTCATTAAAGACTTTGCATGGATAGCTAGGCCAATGAATATACTCACAAGAAAAGACAAGAAGTGGGTGTAGGGAGCAAACTAGCAAAAAGTATTTGACGAGTTAAAAGGGATCTTTACCAAGAAACCAATACTAGTGGCCCCAGATTTAGATAAAGAATTCAGGATAGAAGCCAATGCCTCAAACTATGCTACAGGAGGGGTGTTATCAATGAAATGCTCTGATAATTTGTGGAAACCCATTGCTTTCATCTCAAAGTCTCTAAGTGATACAAAAAGGAATTACGAGATACATGACAAAGAGATGTTAGCAGTCATCAGATGTTTAGAAGCCTGGAGACACTTCTTAGAAGGTGCAACAATCAAATTCAAGATATAGACAGATCACAAGAATCTCGAGTATTTCATGAAAGCATAAAAATTAAATAGAAGACAAGCAAGATGGGCATTATACCTGTCAAGATTTAGTTTTATACTAAAGCACATTCCAGGAAGTAAAATGGGAAAGGCAGACAGTTTGAGTAGAAGGCCAGACTAGGAGGTTGGAGTAGATAAAAACAACAAGGACGAGATGTTGGTGAGACCAGAGTGGTTAGAAGTGAGGAAGACGAAAGCAGTAGAAATTATAGTAGATGGGGTAGATCTACTAGAAGAAGTTAGAAAGTCAAAAGTGAAAGACAACAAAGTGGTAAAGGCAGTGGAAGAGATGAAATGGGCAGGGGTAAAGATGTTAAGAGATGAACAATAGAGAAAAGTAGATAGTGTAATGTACAAAGAGGGAAGGTCTATGTACCAAAAGATAACAAGCTTAGAGCAGAAATAATTAGGCTGTATCACAACATGCCAGTAGGAGGCTATGGGGGCAATGGAAGATGGTGGAGCTGGTCACCCGCAATTTTTGGTGGCCAGAAGTTATGAAAGAGATGAAACAGTATATGAAAGGGTGTGACACCTGCCAGCAAAATAAAAATCGCATGGAGCAGCTAGTGGGCAAGTTAATTCCCAGCTCTATTCCAGAAAAACCTTGGACATACATATCAGCAGACTTTATCACAAAGCTGCCCTTAGCTCAAGAATACAACTCAATCTTGGTAGTAGTTGACAGACTAACAAAAATGGTTCATTTCATACTTACTACAGAGAAAATATCAGTGGAAGGACTAGCTAGGTTGTTTAGGGATAATATGTGGAAACTGCATGGTCTACTGGAAAGCATTATTTTGGACAGAGGACCCCAGTTCGTAGCAGGGTTAATAAGAGAGTTGAATGAGATGTCAGAGAGCTAAACTCTGTGCCAGAATTAAGCCAACTGCTCTTTGTTCAGTGTTTGACAAAGAGAACTCGATAGAGTTCTTGCTTGATTCTGTATACTATTTATACAACAGGAGTAACCCTAACCCTGTACTAAGTCCCGCTCTCCCTTATGAGTCAACTTGCTCTCGTGCATCCATTGATATTACAAATTAAAAGAAAAGAAAAAGAAAAGAAAAACAATATTCAAAACTAAAAGAAAAGAAAAGAAAAGAGATATTAAATAATGACTTAGCTGTTTTGCCAAGTCATGACACCACCTCCCTCTTAAGTTTCCTCGTCCCAAGGAATTTTTCCTACAACTCGTAATGTGGGTCAACCATGTTGCCCATTTTGTTGTCATCTTCTTTTGTCTGTAAGGGGACATCTAGGGTGGTGCTTAGTCAGTATTGAGGGTCTGTTCTATTAGTGGCCCATTAACAGTACGTGTATGCATTTCTATCATTCCTGTTTTCTCTCGATCTATGTCATGTGGTACAACACCTTCTACTCTATTATTAGGACATTGTGATTACTGATCCATGCACTCATGTGATAGTGCGTGTGATTGTCTAGTGTAGAAGTATATATACTAGCAAGCTGTCATAGATATACTTCACTTGAATCTCAACTTAGCTTCTGGGACCTTTATCTAGCTTAAGGAGTGATTGTCTCTGAGTGGTTACCCTAACACTGTCCATTCTCTAACTCCCAAGCTTTCTTCAATTTCTTCTTCCTCTGGGATCATTTTCATTGTCTCTTTTTTTTCCAGTTTCTTGCCCTTCTATTGTCTTCAGTTTTTCTCCATTCTTTCCCAATACTCCTGGTCATATCACTTGTTCGACCACCCATATAACTTTTTTGTCATAAATCTTTCTGGCAATTCTCTTCATCTGAACGTTTCTTTTTCATGCTCTTGCCATGCCATGTCATGACTTGGCAAATCGGCTAAGTCATTATTTCTTTTTCTTTTTCTTTTTCTTTTCTTTTATTTGAATATTGTTTTTCTTTTTCCTTTTCTTTTCTTTAATTTGTAATATCAACGGACGCGTGAGAGCAAGTTGACTCATAAGGGAGCGCGGGACTTAGTACAGGGTTAGGGTTACTCCTGTTGTATAAATAGTGTACAGAATCCAACGAGAACTCTATTGAGTTCTCTTTGTCAAACGCTGAACAAAGAGACAGTTGGCTTAATTCTGGTCATCGGACTTTAGCTGCCAACACTAGAACTCGATTCCATACTCTGAGCACTATCCGCCTTGGATCCTGCTCAACCTTATTCTTATTTCACATCAACCCTCGGCCACTGATCATCACGATTAGCAGCCACCTCCATACATAGCCGGGCCCTTGGCTTAAGGGGACTTGTCAATCAGTTAGGGATTGATGGTGGAAGAGTGGTACCAAGCTCGGGTATTATTTCTAAGACCTGACCTTACAAATGAGTGGTGTTTAGTAGCATACCTGTACCTTTTCAAAGTATAAACCTTGTGTTGCGCTCCATTGTGAGTTGGTATACGCAGAGAAGTGGTGGTTACTTTTAGAAGGCTGCTTAGAGTAGGGGTTCCCTTCTTAGGGGCAATTTGTATACAATTTGATTAGGGAGGTAGTCAGTAGGGCAGTAGGTGTCTAGCTAGGTAAAGATCTTGCGCCCCAGTAGACGTAGTCATAAGTGAGATCAAACTACCATTAACTCCGTACCCACCTTGAGACGTTAACACTATGTCTCAAGAACAATACAACACTTTGTTGAGCAACTTGCTCAGAGAAAAACGCGCCCTTGCCAAACTGAGGGAAGAACTAGAGGGAAGAAAAGGGAAGCTCTGCAGGAGCTGTAAGGGGTTCAGGCACCTGGCCCGAAATTGCAGGAATAGAAAAGAAGGGGAAAAGGGGGTAGAAATGCCTCAAAATAAATTTGAAGTTCTAAAGAGTAGAGTGATGCAATGTGGAGTAGAAGAGAGGACGATAAGGAGTGTAAGAATAGTGGTGGAGTGTTTTAAGTGCGGAAAGGAAGGACACAAGTGTAGGGAGTGTCCCCAGAGGAAGAAGAAGGAGAAAAGAGTGGCGCATCCTGTAAAGAGAAAAGCGCACCAAGGAAATAAGGGAAGGCCGGCACGCCTCAAGAGAGGAAAGGCGCAGGAAGTAAGGAGAGTAGAGGGAGGCGAAGCGGCGTGCCCTGTAAAGGGAAAGGTGCAGCAAGAAGAATGGAAGAGAAGTTCGTGGGAGGTGTTGAGGAAGAGGGCTAAGTGGTACTATGGGCCAACAGTGCCACAAGATGTGGAATTGTGGGAATTAGGATGGCGCAGTGATGGGGATCAAAGGGAATTTGATCTTGAAACAAGGGTGACAACAAATGGAAATCTAATAATCCCCGAGATGTTTCACAGTTGTGTACTAAACAAGTAGGCACTGGGGAGATAATCAAATAATAAAAGAGAGCTTGATAGTAGGGGGGACGGGTGGAGTACAATCCAAAAGAAACAACAGAAATAATAATAATAGTATTTAAGGATCCACTCGAGTTAGATCTCACTGTAATAGGATCTCTAAGACACGTGTTTGTCTCGCGTTGTGACACTACTGCCCTTACCTAGTCTAGTAGTCTGGCTTGCCGTCAATACAGCAGAACTACCTAGAACTCCCGTGCCATTGTGTGGGCTCTTCTTCAGCTGACCGTACAACTGGAAGCCAACTCCAATGACATGTAGCGAGTTGTTAACTCCTAGCGTAAGCGAATGCCCAAGTCCGTTGGGACTTGAATTCCCGTCGAGGGAGAGTTTGGGTGGGTTTTAGAAAATAAAGTAGAACACTTGGAAGAACCAGAAACTCAGTCACTCAAAAATAGCCATTAAGCTCTAGAGCAACAGAGAGGGATGATGATGGGGGTGTGATGCTTGATTTTCCCTCCTGTGCCCTAGAGTATTTTATTATGATTACAAAGCAAAAAGACAACAAAGAAAGTGAGACAAAGAAAACCTTCGAATTCCCAATTCTAGCAAGGCCGTAATGATGGTACGGCGCTCCTCCCGGACACTGACTAACTGCTCCCTGACATCCTAATCCTACTCTGGGAACCTTTCCTCACATAATGGTCAGGCCTTGAGTGTCTTGATGGACTGTAGACAGAAACGGCAGTCTTGAGCCATCTTGTTCTCGTGCGCGTTCCCTTCATCTAATCTCCCTACTACTCCTCTTCTCAGCTTCCCAGTTCTTTCTCTTACCTCTCCTATGCACTCCCACCCTTCTACCTTCCGGTTTCCTCCTACCGCTGTTACGAGGCAACTTCGCGATGGTACGACTGTCTTGATCTCGCTATAATTAGCCATCAGTAATGATGGCCCAAATCTGATCATAACTCTTCTTTAAATAGGACTGTTGACAGCTACGGTATGATGTTGTTCAGATTGTGTAGTCCATCCTAAACTTGTTTTCACCCTTGAGAGTACTTTTAGAAGGGAAATCCATTAGGAATCTGATACGGGGCGCCTGGGCAAGCGTCTATAAGGCATATGTAGCGGTGGTCACAGCCGCTACCCTGCTACTCGAGCTAGATGCTCAAGTCCACGACTAGACGTCTAGAGGAACATTTCTGGGGGGCCGAGCTCATCTCTTGAGCTGGTTATTCCCATTATTAAGGTGCAGAATGTCACTTAATTTGCCTAAACTTTTGTACGGCATAACAGCAGTCAAGGGGCCGTCATCACATATTTAAAGTGTTCCAGATGTGGTGAAGGAGGATGTCATGTGGAAGATGACCGGGGACAAGGAGTAGTTCCTTATTGGAAAAGAGAGAAGATGAACTGGTGTGGATGCAAGGAGGTGAAAAAGGAAGGCGGCGTGCCTACAGAGAGGAAAAGCACAGCAAGGGAAGAGAGAGCGGCGTGGCCCAAAGAGGCAAAGGCATAGCAAAACGGCGCACGGTCAGGAGAACCGGAAAGTGCAGCAAAAGAGAAAGAGAGCGGCGTGCCCACAGAGAGGAAAAGCACAGCAAGAGAGGGGGGTAGCCGAAAAGAGGTCAGGAGAACCTTCAAAATGTTAAGAGAAGTGTGGTTAAACATTAGGGTGGAGAAAATAGACACGCATGAAGGCGTGATGATTAAAGTGCTCTTGGATAGTGGCGCAATGGGGATGTTTATGGACAGGCAGACGGCAGCTAAGCATGGGTTCAAGCTGCAGAAATTGGAGAGGCCGTTGATGGTCAAAAATGTGGATGGAACTGTAAATAGCAAAGGAGCTATAATATACCAAGTAGAGTGCAATGTGTTCTACAAGGGACACATAGAAAGAATGAGGATGGACATATGTGACCTAGGGAAGACAGAGGTGATACTAGGGATGCCATGGTTGGCAGCACATAATCCAGAGATAAATTGGGAGACAGGAGAAGTGAAGATGACGAGATGCCCACCCCTGTGTGGTGGGAAGAATAAAAAGAAAGAAAGGGTCAAAATGATAGCCACAGAGGAAGAAGAGAAAATCATCCGTTGGGTGATAGATGATAAGGAAGATTGGGGAAGAAAAGAAGAAATAGAAGAGGACTACAGGAAAATTGAGGAGATGGTCCCTAAAAAGTTTTTAAAGTGGAGGAAAGTGTTTGGGAAGGTAGAGTCAGAGAGGATGCCAACTGTTAGGGAACCACTCAGAGGCGATTACTCCTTAAGCTAGGTAAAGGTCCTGGAAGCTAAGATGAGATTCAAGTGAAGTATATCTACAACAGCTTGCTAGTATATATACCTACACTAGACGATCACATGCACTATCACATGAGTACATGGATCAGTAATCACATTGTCCTAATAATAGTATAGAAGGCGTCGCACCGCATGACACAGACAGAGAAAAGATAGGAACGATGGGAATGCGTACACGTACTGTCACTGGGCTACTAATAGAACAGACCCTCAATACTGACTAAGCACCACCCTAGATGTCCCCTTACACCAACTAGAAAAATTTGGGATCATGCTATAGATCTCAAGGAGACGTTCAAACCATGGAAAGGAAAGATCTACCCTCTATTCAAGAATGAAAAGGAAGAAGTTCAGAATTTCGTAGAGAATCAACTGAGGAAAGGCTATATCAGGCCTTCAAAATCACCTCAAACGTCACTGGTGTTTTTTGTTGGCAAGAAAGATGGCAGCAAGAGGATGGTTATGGACTACCACAGTCTGAACAGTCAATGTCATGACTTGGCAAAATGGCTAAGTCAATATTTATATTCCTTTTCTTTTTCTTTTCTTTTCTTTTAGATTATTACTAAGGTAGAGCATGGAAAATATCATGTGACAGTCACAGAGTCACAAAAGGTGTGACCAAAGTCACAGAATGGTCATATCACAGTCACATCACACATAGTCACAAGTCACAGTCACAGCATGTGATGAAGAAGTCAGCTAACAGGCATGAGGACTGTGGGAGGCAAGGTGCATAGCCACGATAGTAATTGTATATATAGTGTAGCAGAATCTAACGGGGACTCTATCGAGTTCTCTTTGTCAATCGCTGAACAAAGAGCAGTT
>Ga0157360_1000447_pt1 | contig 15432 bp, 20 predicted proteins | sample AttlaeALBM1_FD_111483 | JGI IMG/M metagenome (GOLD analysis project Ga0157360, IMG submission 111483) | Fungus gardens microbial communities from leaf cutter ant in Ribeirão Preto, State of São Paulo, Brazil - Atta laevigata ALBM1 | ecosystem: Host-associated > Fungi > Mycelium > Unclassified ... | reverse complement strand
TTCCATTGCCTTTCTCTCAGGCTCTCTGAGTGTTATATTAAAAGTACAAACTGATGAGACTCAATTAAAAATAAATAAAAAAGGAAACTCTTTCTTCTTCCAGCCTCTCTCACTTCTCTCCTCAATGATATTGCTATGTGGACATGATAGATGTCACCTCCCTATCCTCCATGCCTACTAGCTATAGCCATATGCTCCTACTCCACCTCCATACTTCATTCCTACCTGACATCCTCTAATCTCCAAACTGGCTTTTTTCTACTCCAAATATAATCTAGAAACATGTGCAAGTACAAAGGTAATCGATATTCCTGTTGCTCTATGATACGTCCACTTCTTGACTGAGTCTAATACTGATGGGATCACTAGTCACTAATAGACTATTGATCTGTCATCTTGGTGTCATATTAGTCCAAGTCTGCTCTAGATTGAAATTCTATTGCATTCCAGAGGTATCCTTTAATATCTGAGTCCTAAAGTATCAACATTAATAGTCTGTCTCTGAGAAACCTGATGCTAGCTCATCAGTCTTGCCTCCCAAGATATATGCTTTTCTAGCATGTGACAGCTTGGCCACTACCTGATAGAAGGACCTAATCTTGGGTCTAGATTATGTCTGGGGCTTGTAGGAGATCTCTAGAGTAGGTTCCAATAGTGAAATCCAGGGTTATAATTTTTATCCCATGCTACATTTCTATAGAAAATTCTCTAGCAGCGTTGATGGGGATCAAAGGGAATTTGATCTTGAGACAAGGGTGATAACAAATGGGAATAGCAAATCTCCAAGATGTTTCACAGTTGTGCACTAAACAAGTAGGCACTGGGGAGATAGTCAAATAGAAAAGGAGAGCTTTATAAGGGGAGGAAGGGTAGAATATGATCCAAAAGGTACCAAAAGAACAATAATAACAAATTGAAAGTCCACTCGAGGTAGATCTCACTGTAATAGGATCCCTAAGACACGTGTTTGTCTCGCGTCGTGACACTACTGCCCTTACCTAGTCTAGTAGTCTGGCTCGCCGTCGATATAGCAGAACTACCTAGAACTCCCATGACGTCGTGTGGGCTCTTCTTCAACTGACCGTACAGTTGGAAGCCGACTCCAATGACACGTAGTGAGCTGTTAATTCCTAGTGTAAGTGAATGCCCAAGTCTGTTGGGGCTTGAATTCCCGTCGAGGGAGAGTTTGGGTGGGTTTTTAAAAAAGAAGCTAGAACACTCAGAAAAACTAGAAACTTAGTCACTCAAAAATAGCCGTTAAGCTCTAGAGCAACAGAGAGGGATGATAATGGGGGTGTGATGCTTGATTCCCCTCCTGTGCCCTAGAGTATTTTATTATGATTACAAAGCAAAAAGACAACAAAGAAAGTAAGACAAAGAAAACCTCTGAGTTCCCAATTCTAGCAAGGCCGTAATGACGGTATGGTGCTCCTCCCAGACACCGACTAACCCTACTCCGGTGACCCTTCCTTGCACAATGGTCGGGCCTTGAGCATTTCGATGGATCGTAGACAGAGACGGCGGTCTTGAGCCGTCCCGTTCTTGCACACGTTCTCTTCATCTAACCTCCTTACTACTTCTCTTCTCAGCTTCCCGGTCCTTCCTCCTATCTCTGTGATGCACTTCTCACTCTTCTACCTGCTGGCTTCCTCCTACCATCACTACAAGGCGTCTTCGCGATGGTACGGCTCTCTTGATCTCATTATAATTAGCCATCAGTGATGATGGCCTGTATCTAATCATAACCGTTCTTTAAATAGGGCCTCTGGTGGCTGTGGCATGACGTTGTTTGGACTGCGTAGTCCGTTCTAAGTTCCTTTCCGCCCTCGAGAGCACTTCTAGAAGGGAGATCTGTTAGGTATCTGATATAGGGCACCTGGGCAAGCATCTATGAGGTGTATGTAGTGGTGGTCACAGCCGCTACTCTGCTACTTGAGCTAGATGCTCAAGTCCATGACTAGGCGTCTAGAGGAAAGTTTCTGGGGGGCTGAGCTCATCTCTTGAGCTGGTTATTCCTGTTATTAAGGTGCAGAATGTCACTTAATTTGCCTAAACTTTTTGTACGGCGTAACAGCGTAACAATGCATTCTGTCAAGAAGCTCCTTGAATTATCAATAGTGACAGGAATAGAACTTATAGATGATGGCACAAATCATACAGATGGTGAATGCATAGCATGCATAAAAGGAAAGACAACATGGAACATAATTCCTAAGAAATCTAATGTGGAAAATCCTAGAAGATTACACAGGATCTATTCTGATGTCTGTGGACCTTTTGACATTAAAGGCTATTCCCAGAGTCAATATTTCATGACGTTTGTTGACAGTTTCTCACATTATATCAGGGTAAAACCTATCAGAAGTAAAGATGAGGCTTCTAAAGTTCTGAAGGAATGGATCATATACTTTGAAATAGAAACAGGGGAAAAGGCTAATCTTCTGAGAACTGATGGAGGTGGCAAATACATAGGTACAAAATTTCAAGAATGGTTGAGATCCAGAGAGATACACCACAAGATGACAAATGCAAGTATTCCACAGGAGAACAGAGTAGCAGAGTACCTTAATAGGACCATCTTGAAAATGATGAGAACCATGATACATAAATCAGATTTACCCAGGAATTTGTGGCCATTTGCAGTACAATATACTCAAGAAATTGTAAACAGACTACTTACATGAGCACTATCTGAGAACAAAACAAAGCCTTCCACCTCAAGAAACCATTAGTAAAACATCTTTGAATTTTTGGATGCTGAGCATATGTTCATGTACCTGATGACAAATGAGAGAAGTTAGATGCCAAGACAGTAGAGGGTTGTTTTATTGGCTTATCTCAAAATAGAAATGGATACATGGTCAACAACAGTCAAAATTCACTAAGGGTATATATTTCTCATGATGTGATGTTTGTCAAAACTTTAGAGACCTCTAAGTGCATGACAATTCAAATTGATGAAGAAGTGCCTGAGTCTGATGGATTCCCCATGGATGTAGAGGGAAGGAACAGTGAGGTTGAGAACTTAGTTGCTGAGAATAACAATGTTGGAAAGGGTAGCATCACAGAAACAACTGTGGAGGACACATCTATCCAACTTTATTGATCAACAAGAGTAAAACATACTCTAACTCAAGATGACGATCTCCAGTACTCTGTAATATCCTATTCAAGATGGAAAGTGCCTGGAGAGTTAGAGGAACCACAAAATACAGCACTTGTAATGAAGGACCCAGTTATTTATGAAGAAGCCATGTCAAGGAATAATGCAGTTTATTAAAAAAAAGCATGTGCAGAGGAATTAGAGGTATTTGTCAAACAAGAGTTGTTCAGCACAGTTCTAAAACCTATAGGACACAAAGTGATAGGGTACAAGTAGGTCTTCAAGACTAAACTTGATGAGGATGGGCAAGTAGAACATTATAAGACACAGCTTGTTGCCCAAGAATTCTTGCAGATCCCTGGGATTGACTTTGATGAGACTTTTGCACTAGTCACATGTCACCAGACACTTTGAACACTTCTTGCATCAGCAAATTGTTATTGTTGGCACATTCATCAGATGAATGTCAAATCGGCTTTCCTAAATAGAGACCTTGAGAATGAGATTTTCATAAGGATACTGCTAGGAGTTGAGACAAAGAAAGAACAAGTGTGGTTACTACACAAGGTGCTCTATGGTTTGAAGCAAGTATCTAGAGAATGGTACCTAAAGTTAAAGTGATAGCTAGAGGAGCTGGGCTTCAAGAGGAGTGATACTGACCACAGAGTCTTTACAAAGATCATCGATGGAAAGCTCTTTGTGATTGCCATTTATGTTGACAACTTCCTTCTATTTTTGTCCAATATCAGTCACATCAGAACTGTCAAGGAAAACCTTAAGAGACACTTTGAGATGAAAGATCTGGGAGAAGCAAAGTAGATATTGCATATGAAAATTGAGAGGACAGACATGAATGACGGAATGAGAAAACTTACAATTTCTCAGGAACAGTACATTGAGACCATACTGGAGCAGCATGGCATAGCAGACTGCAAACTGGCAAAGACTCTAATGGTAGCCAACTTACAACTTCCAACATTGACAGAAGCTGAGATCGACATCACAGAATATCAGAGATACATTAGATCTCTGATGTATCTGATAATATACACATGTCCTGACATAGCATATTCAGTTGGGGTACTCTCACATCATGTTGCTTGTCCTGGAAGAACTCACATGCAAGCTGTTAAATGCGTTTTCTGGTATCTTTATAGAACAAGTCACTATAGACTTGAGTTCTAGGTCAACAACTCAAATGACACTTCACCAATAGTTTATGTTGATTCAGATTGGGGAGGAGACCACATGGACATGAAGTCAATTTTGGGTTTGTAGTATTGTTGGATAGAGGGACAATTTCATGGGGTTCTAAGAAGCAGACATTAGTGTCACTGTCAACCATTGAGACAGAATTCATTACCATGTCGACAGCTATCAAGGAGATTCTTTGGCATCAATCTTTATTTAGCTCACTTGATATGACATTGACAAGTTCTACTTTACTTCTTATTGACAATCAAGGTACCCTGGATCTCATCAAGTCTGAACAAATCAATGATCGCACAAAATACATTGATATTAAATTCAGACATGTCTATGATCAAGAGAATCAAGGAACAATCTTGAGTCAATATGTGGCTATGCAAGAACAGATTGCAGACATAATGACAAAGCTGCTTGGTGCTGAGAAGTTTTTATATTTTTAAGAAATGATTGGAGTATATGCATGAGAGATCTTCAATGAGAAGAGATGTTGAATATGTCCTCTATGGACTATTATTTTGTCTCTTTTTTCTCTCATCATTATCTTCTGATTGATTAGTAAGCAAGTATGTCTGCCAGCATAGTTTTCTCTTACACCTCAGTTCTGCACACTATAGACTGAGGTAAAGACTTTTATTAGACTGTTTCATATATCATGCTGATGTAGTTAGACTTTATGTTCTAATAGGTACATCAATGAATTAGTTCTGCACACTACAGACTGAGACTTCGTGTTCTAATAGGTCACTTACTCATCCCACTGCAATAATAAGATATAGGCTTCAATGTCATGAGTCACCTCGACCATGACTAAGAAATATGACATGGACTGGAATTGAACTCTGGATTGATAGGACTTGTAGAATAAATAGAGACAAACAATGCAAGAATGTATAAGTAGTGTAACAGAATAAAGCAAAAACTCCATCAAGTTCTCTTGATCCTAACCCAGGATTAAGATCTTAAGTCAGTAGCTGACAGAAGAACTCGATAACCATACCCTAGGGCTTAGTTCACCTTGAACCCTGCCTGCAAATCTTGTCAATCACCCTATCAACCCTCAGCTGATGATCATTGCGATCGTTAGCTACCTCTATATATAGCTAGGCCCTTGGCTTAAGGAAACTTCTCAGTCAGTTAGAGACTGAGAGAGGAAATTGTATACCAAGTTTGGGTGTATAGTCGAGTCCTGACCTACCAATTGAACCTGTTAATTATGCTTTTATTGTATAAACCTTGTGCTGTGGTCCATTGTGACTGGTACACACAGAGGAGTGACAGTTATCTCTTAAAAGAGCTATCTAGATTAGGGATCCTCCCTGTTGAGGTAATAGTGTAACCCTAGTATTAGGACAGTAGTCAGTAGAGAAGTAAGCACCTAGCTGGGTGAAGATCTTGCACCCCAGCAGACGTAACAGTAAATAGCAAGACTTAACATTACATCTGTATCTCTGAGACAATCACCATGATGTCTCAACAACAATACCACAACCTCATGAGCAGCTTGCTTAAACAAAAGCATACCCTCGCTTCACTAAGGGCAAAGTTAGAAGGAAAACAAGAGAGAGAATGCTGAAAGTATAGCGGGTTTGGATACTGAGCCCAACACTGCAGGAAGAGAGAAAGAGAAAAGGAGAAACTAATTCCCCAAAATAAATTTGAAATTTTAGCAAGCAGGGTAATGAAATGTGGAGTGGAAATGAGGAGACAAGAGACAAGAAGAAAGCAGTGGGAGGTGAAATGTTTTAAGTGCGGAGAGAAGGGACACAAGTATAGAGAGTGCCCCTTAGGGATAAAGAAAAAGAAGATGACATGTGTGGCAAAGCCACAAAAGGCGCAGCAAGAGAGAAGGCCAGTGAGTCCGACCGAGAAAAAGCACAGGAAGGAGAGGAGGTAAGCTTGAGAAGAGTAGAGGAGGAAGAAGTGGCACATGTGGCCAGGCCACAAGAAGTATAGCAAGGAGAGTAGAAAAGAAGCTCATGGGAGACATTGAGGAAGAGGGCTGAGTGGTACTGTAGACCAACAGTGCCATGAGATACAGAACTGTGGGAGTTGAGATAGTGTGGTCAAGGGGCCATTGTCACATACTTAAAGTGCCCAAGATATGGCAAAGGGGGATGTTACGTGGAAGACAATCAGGGACAAGGAGTAGTTCCCTATTGGAAAAGAGAGAAGATGAGTTGGTGTGGATGCAAAGGAGGAAAGGAGTAGAATGGCACGCAAGTAAGAGACTCGAGAAGCGCAGCAAGGGAGGAGAAAATGGCATATGACCAAGAGAGTCAGAAGGTGCAGCCAAAGAGGGGGATAGTGAAAGGGACGTCAGGAGAACGTTCAAAATCCTAAGAGAAGTATAGCTAGACATTGGGATAAAGAAAGTAGATACGCACGAAGGCATAATAGTAAAGGCGCTCTTGGACAGTGGTGCCACAGAAATGTTCATGGACAGAGAAATGGCCAAAAAACATGGCTTCAAAATAACAAAGCTAGAAAGGCCCCTAAAGGTGAAAAATGTAGATGGAATGGAAAATAGTAGAGGAAACATTACATACCAAGTAGAGTACAATGTATTTTATAAAGGACATGTGGAAAGAATGAGGATGGATGTGTGCAATCTAGGAAAGACAGAGGTGATATTAGAGATACCTTGGCTACAAGCGCATAACCTGGAGATAAACTGGGAGACAAGAGAAGTAAAAATGATGAGATGCCCACCATTGTGTGGAAGAAACATGATAGTAAAAGAGGACATAGAGTGGAAAAAGAAAATGGAAAAAAGGATACAAAATGTGGAGAAGGCAGACAGAGACAAGTGGAAATGGATAATGGAAGAAAAGTTTGATGAGGAGGTCGAGTTAAATAGAGAGAAAGTTAAGAGGATGGTACCACAAAAATTTCACAAGTGGCTAAAAGTATTTGGGAAAGTCGAGTCAGAAAGAATGCCAACGAGAAGGCCTTGGGACCATGCAATTAATCTGAAAGAGGATTTCGTCCCAAGGAAAGGAAGGACATATCTAATGTCAAGACAGAAAAAGGAGGAAGTACGAGAATTCGTGGAAGAACAGTTGAGGAAGGGGTACATCAGACCCTCAAAATCACTGCAAACCTCTCCAGTATTCTTTGTAGGAAAAAAGGACGAAAAGAAAAGGATGGTACAAGATTATCGGTACCTTAATAAGGAAACAGTCAAGGACAATTACACACTGTCTTTAATTTTGGACCTTATCAACACTATGGGGACAAAAAAGGTGTTTACAAAGATGAATTTGCAATGGGGGTACAATAATATGCAAGTAAAAGAAGAAGACGAGTAGAAAACAGCGTTCACAATGCATCTAGGGGTCTACAAACCTACTGTTATGTTTTTTGGTCTTACAAACTCGCTCACAACTTTTCAAGCAATGATGAATGACATTTTAAGAGACCTCATTAATACAGGAGAAGTAGCAGCGTTCATGGACAATGTCTTAGTAGGAACTGAGGAGAAGGAAAGACATGATGAAATAGTAGAGGAAGTGTTAATAAGAATGGAGGAGAACAACCTTTATGTAAAACCTGAAAAATGCACATGGAAAGTAAAAGAAATCAATTTTCTAGGGTTGGTAATAGGGTTGGGAGGAATTAAGATACAGGAAGAAAAGATGGTGGGAGTCCTAGAATGGCCTAAGCCAAAGACAGTCAAAGAAGTGCAGAAATTTTTAGGGCTAGCAAACTACTACAGGTGATTTGTCAAAGACTTCACCAAAATAGCTAAACTAATGCATAAGTTGGTCAGAAAGGATGAAAAATGGAATTGGGGAGTTGAGCAGAAGAAGACTTTCGAACAGCTGAAAAAGATATTCACAACACGACTAGTATTGGTAGCCTCGGACCTAGATAAAGAGATGAGGGTAGAGGCAGATATGTCAGAGTACACAACGGGAGAAGTGTTGTCAATAAAATGTGAGAACGAGAAGTGGAGACCAGTAGTGTTTATCTCAAAATCATTGAATGAAGCAAAAAGGAATTATAAAATTCACGATAAAGAGATGCTAGCAATAGTCAGATATTTAGACGAGTGGAGACATCTGCTGGAAGGAGCACAGAACAAATTCGAAATCTGGAGTGATCACAAGAATTTGGAATATTTTATGAGTAGCCAGAAGTTAAATCGAAGACAAGTACGATGGGCTCTGTACCTATCCAGATTTAATTTTACGCTCAAACATGTGCTAGGATCTAGTATGGGGAAAGCCAACAGTTTAAGTAAACGACCAGACTAGCAAAAGGGGATAGAAAGAGATAATGAGAATAGAACAATGATAAAGAAAGAATGGTTGAAGATTAGAGCAATGCAGGTGGTGGAAGTAATAATAGATGGAGTAAATCTATTAGAAAGAATAAGAAAGTCAGAAGCTAAGGATGATAAAGTCGTCAAAGCAGTAGAAGAGATGAAACGAGCAAGAGTAAAGATGTTAAGAGACAAAGAATAGAGAGAGAAAGATGGACTTATGCTAAGAGAGAGAAAGGTATATATTCCTAAGGATGAGAAGCTAAGAGTGGAAGTTATTTGGTTACATCATGATATGCTGGTAGGAGAGCATGGTGGACAGTGGAAGACGACAGAGCTAGTCACCAGAAACTTCTGGTGGCCAGGAGTAACGAAAGAAGTCAAAAAGTATGTGGAAGGATGTGATGCATGCCAAAGAAACAAAAACCAAACAGAGGCACCTGCAGGAAAACTCATGCCAAATGTAGTACCTGTCATGACTTGGCAAAATAGCTAAGTCATTATTTATATTTCTTTTTCTTTTCTTTTCTTTTCTTTTCTTACAACTACAAGATGGAGCATGGGAAAGTATCACATGACTTTATCACAATGTCACAATGGTGTGATGGATGGTCACAGATGGTCAGGTCACAGTCACAGTCACAGTGTGTCACATGACTAAAGTAACATGAGGACCATGGGAGAGTAAGTGCATAGCCACAGTAGTAAAATGTATAAGTAGTAGAGAAATGAGCGAGAACTCCATTGAGTTCTCTTTGTCAAACTCTGAACAAAGAGACAGTTGGCTTAATTCTGGTCATTGGACTTTAGACGCTGACAGTACCAGCCAAACCTTGGACCCATATTTCAGCAGACTTTATTACAAAGCTACCGCTAGCCAAAGGATACAACAGCATCTTGGTAGTATACAACAGAATGACGAAAATGGCACACTTTGTGCCAATCACAGAAAAGACTTTGGCAGAAGGAGTGGCGAGATTATTCCAGGATAACGTCTGGAAGCTCTACAGCTTACCAGAAAGCATCATAACAGATAGGGGAGCATAGTTTACAGCAGGAATGATAAAGGAGCTGAACCAAATGCTGGGGATAGATATGAAATTGTCAACAGCTTACCATCCACAAACAGATGGTCAAACAGAAAGAATGAATTAGGACTTAGAACAGTACCTGAGGATGTTTATTGATCATCGACAAGAACAGTGGTCAGACTGGTTAGCAACAGCAGAGTTTGCATATAACAACAAAGTACAGACTAGTACAAAGGTATCCCTATTTAGAGCAAACAATGGACAAGACCCATGCATGGGATTTGAGTTAAGAAAGAAGGGAAGATTTGAGAGGGCAGAAGAGTTTGCAACAAGAATAAAGGAAGTACATGAGGAAGCAGAGGCGGCACTGAAGAAGAGTCAGGAAGAGATGAGAAGATATGTGGATAGGAAGAGAAGTGAGGTGAAAGAATATAGAATAGGCAACTGGGTGCTTCTAAGCACAAAAGATCTTAAGTACAAATGAAAGAAAGACAATTGGAAAAACTTACAGAGCAATTTGTAGGATCTTACCAAGTGAAAGGAATCATTTTGACAAATGCAGTAGAATTGGATTTACCAAATACAGTCAGAATACATCCCGTAGTTAATGTCAGTAGAGTATGAAGGTACAAAGATCAAGTAGAAGGTCAGAAGAAGGAACGACCAGCATTAGTTATAATCAAAGGGGAAGAAGAATATGAAGTAGAGAAAATATTAAATAAAAAGAAGTTCAGAGGAAAAGATTGGTATCTAGTGCAATGGAAAGGATATATGGTGGAAGAAGACATGTGGGAGCCAAGAGAGAATTTAGGAAACACAGAAGACTTAGTAAAAGAATTCAAGAAAGAATACAGCAAAATTGGAAGAGCAAAGAAAAGAAGAAGTAGGGAAGAAGATAGAAAAGGAGAACTACTGGGTAGGTACACAGTGAAGATATTATACGGATGGGACGACAAAAGGTTTAATGAAGAATATTGGGGATGGCTAGAAAGAAACTAGAACAAATGGAAGGGAAAAGAGGAAGAAAAAGACAAGGAAGGAAGAATAGAGAAAAGGTATGAAGAAGATGAAATAGGAAACATGGAAGACCCATACAATGAACTATAAGAATTTTCGGGACGAAAATCCTTAAGAGGAGGGTACTGTCATGAGTCACCTTGACCATGACTAAGAAATATGACATGGACTGGAATTGAACTCTAGATTGATAGGACTTGTAGAATAAATAGAGACAAACAATGCAAGAATGTATAAGTAGTGTAACAGAATGAAGCAAGAACTCTTCATCGAGTTCTCTTCTAACCCTGAAGAGCTCTCTTGATCCTAACCCAGGATTAAGATCTTAAGTCAGTCGCTGACAATTAAGTTGAATATATATCAACTGTGAGGTCTAGAGTCTTAATAGGCTATGTCTTGTGGTTTACTGGGCATGTAATGAAGTCAGTCCTAACAACACCTTTTTGTATAATCATATTGTGCCTCTTCTTTTCCCTTTTTGTTAAGGAACCAAATAAACTTCTCCATACTAGTAGAGTATTCAGGGTGATATTTAATCCAGTATATTAATTGTTCACCCTCCTTTTGACTATCTAGATCAGCTTCATCATCTGATATTCCCTTAGGTGTAATAAGTTCAATATATTGCTGAGAATATCTATTCTGGATGAGAAAATCACAGCAAAGATCTGCAAGCTGATACAACAGGTGATAAAATATATGGTAAAATAAAAACAAGTGAGAGAAACTCATATGTCTCCTATTCTAGTTGTCAGACTAGCCAACTCCAAAGCTGGAATTAAGCCAACTGCTCCTTTATTAGTGTTTGACAAGGAGAACTCGATGGAGTTCTCGCTTTAATTCTCTACTACTTATATATTTTACTACTATGGCTATGCACTTACTCTCCCATGGTCCTCATGTTACTCTAGTCATGTGACACTCTGTGACTGTGACATTGTGACATTGTGACAAAGTCACATGATACTTTCCTGCACTTCATCTTGTAGTTGTAAGTCCAATAAGAAATGAAATGAAATGAAAAGAAATATAAATAATGACTTAGCCATTTTGCCAAGTCATGAAACTAGTATTGAGAATTAATTTCAGATATTGCTTGGAAATACTTCCAGGGTTATGAGTTTCTTTCTTGAGTAGCTTGAACACATGGTGATGTACAACATGGTCATATAAATAGATGAGAAAAGCCATATCATACAAGTGCTTTAGAGCTAGTCCCTAACAGTTATATGTATAGCTAATAAGAGCTTGCTGGAAAGTATTCAAGGCCATAATTTGGCAGACACTATTGTATATAGAATACAAAGTTTGGTTGAGGTCAGGACACCATCAGATAAGACCAAATTTGGAGATAAAAACCTAAACAAATTTGAGAATAAATTCTTTGACAGTCTTAACTTTTGATGCAATTTTCTTTGATATTGCAATTGAAATATTTGGTCATGTGACATGACACTGTGACATCCTATTGTGTGACTGTGACATGACACTTTCCTGTACTTCTTATGTGTAGTAAGTCTAATAGAAAAAAAAAAGAAAAAAATATAAATAATGACTTAGCCATTTTGCCAAGTCATGACAAGTAGTCACATTCCTAAATAGTATAAATATAGTCCAGAAATAATGAGAACAGCAAGTTCTCTCTTTCTATAGTTCTTGTGTAAACTTCTTTTACTCCTAAAACTCTATACTCTCTTTAGTCCTTAGACTAAGGTACAAAGTGTAACTAAAAGTCTTGTTACTCTTACTTGCAATACAACTTCACTGAAAACCTTAACTGGATCCTCAATAGAGGAATGTGAAGATGTCAAGTGTTGACATAAGCTTTGAGTTGAAACATATATTCAACTTCAAGGTTTAGAGTCTTAACACTTCTATCTCCAACATTCAGGCCTAAAATATATTTTCTGTCACAAACTTCATTTAGCCATATCTCCATCAATTCTTCAACAATTCTCATGGTCTCAATGGCTACGAAAAGCTCTCAAAAAGACCTTTTAATTGATGCTAATCACATCTTAAGGTGATCAATATTGGCCAAGATATTAAGCAGATCAACAGATAACCACCATATTACCATTTATTAAATCACTAATATCTTGAAAACCACCATGATTAATGCTTCAGTTCTAGGCTCAGCAGAAGCCTTCTTCATAATACTCAAAATGAGTCTAGAACAACCTCAAGGCAATTAATATTAGTAGAGATATGAAGGCCTCAATGTTTGTACATGGACTTCATTAGATAGTCATCTGTCCTTTTCTTAGAATAATAGACAGACTCCATAAGGTTAAGTTATCACTATATTAAGCACAAAGGCACTACCATATTGTCATGACTTGGCAAAATAGCTAAGTCATTATCTATTTTTCTTTTTCTTTTCTTTTCTTTTCTTATTGAACTTACAACTACAAGATGGAGCATGGGAAAGTATCATGTGACTTTATCACAATGTCACAATGGTCATGGTCACACTGTGTCACATGACTAGAGTAACATGTGGACCATGAGAGAGCAAGCACATAGCCATGGTAGTAAAATGCATAAGTAGTAGAGAATTAAGCAAGAACTCCATTGAGTTCTCTTTGTCAAATGCTGAACAAAGAGACAGTTGGCTTAATTCTGGTCATTGGACTTTGGCTGCTGATACATATGTAGAACAATAGGTAGTAGCATATGATGATCTGTCCTAGTGTACAGACCATCACAATTCTGTATATAAGGACTCATAGTCTGAGGATTAGACCTTAGACTTAACAACATCTTTTGTCATTTGTCTAACTTCACATTTTTGAACTCTGTAAAGTATCAAAGCACCCATCACAAATAGTAAGTGACCTTTTGTGATATCCTCTATCATATTTAGCTAGTTTTGTCAGCGACTGACTTAAGACCTCAATCCTGGGTTAGGATCAAGGGAGCTCTTTAGGGTTAGAAGAGAACTTAATGGAGTTCTTACTTCATTCTACTACACTACTTATACATTCCTGCACTATTTGTCTCTATTTATTCTACAAGTCCTATCAGTCCAGAGTTCGATTCCAGTTCATATCATATTTCTTAGTTATGGTTGAGATGACTCATGACAAGTTTGGATCAATAGGTGCATGACCAGGTAAATAAGTATGTTTATCTCCATTGTCCATAATATTGTTAAGAGAGATACTAACTGTAACAATAAGGAAATTCCATTTGATGTTGCAAAGGCTATGATATAGAATGTAGTACAAGGACCTGAACTCAACCACCTTCAAGGAAATTCATGTATATTCAACATTATTATAATACTAGCTAATTCTAAGGAATGGTTAATGAATAGTCTTTTTCTATGTCTAGTGGTATTGTGCAAGGTGTGACTATGTGACAGGTCTAGATGACTTGACAGGTAAGATGACACTAAACCAACTACTACCATCTCCTCTTTTCTGGCTGCAATGGCTATTAGGGGGACTACTATACTATCAAACCTCTTACATTAATATTGTCATCATTCACCTTCCAATGTTTATCTCTGTCTGTCCTTTGAGATAGCATCTTTTCCTTCTTTATTATGCTAGATGCATAAGCACCATGCCATGTGTTCAGCACCTTTGACCTAGTGAAAACTTGTTAAGTCGTGAGCCTCTTAGTTCACAAAAAGATACTTCAAGTAGTTATTTTTGCAAATGGGGCAGACTAGGAGGAGTATACTAAGCTCTGGAACGTCTATGACACCCTTGGCCTCTGGTCCTTTTCCCTATAGGTCATCCTAAAGTCATGTATCAAGACACTAATGGTTAATAGCTACTTGAGGATACCTGGTTTCTTTGTGACCTACAAGAAAGAGTCCTAGTACTCACCCACAGGTAGGATACCTTGCTCCCCACTTATATCTTGTTAGGAAGACAATCCTAGGTAAGCCGACTAGGAGAGACTGGGATAGCATGAACTGTCCTTGGCCCTTCCACATAGAGCTTTGGCTCATAGTAGAAGTCACCGGTTGTCAGTGAGCCAACTCCTGAGCTAGAATAAAGCCAACTGCTCTTTATCAGCATTTGACAAAGAGAACTCAATAGAGTTCCCATTGGATTTACTATACTATATATACAATTACTATGTGGCTATGCTCCTTATCTCCCATGATGTTGCTCATCAACTGACTTCTTTGTTACATATTGTGACTGTGACTTGTGACTCCATGTGACATGACTATTCTGTGACCACCATCATATCTTTTGTGACTCTGTGACTTGTCACATAATATCTTTCCATGCTCTACCTTAGTAATAAAAGTGTCATGACTTAGCAAAACAGCTAAGTCAATATTTATATTTCTTTTCTTTTCTTTTTCTTTTTCTTTAGATTATTACTAAGGTGGAGCATGGGAAATATCATGTAATAGTCACAGAGTCACAAAAGGTGTGACCAAAGTCACAGAAATGGTCATGTCATAGTCACAGTCACAGCATGTGACAAAGAAGTCAGCTGATGGACATTGTCACAAACTTCATTCGGTCATATCTCCATCAAATCTTCGACGATTCCCACGGTCTTAACGCCAGCTCAAAGCCCTTAAGAAGACCTTTCGATCGATGCCAGTCACGTCTCAAGGCAATCAATATTGGCCGAGATATTAAGCAGATCAACTGGTAACTACCATGTTACCGTTTATTAAATCGCTAATATCTCGGAAACCGCTATGATCAATGCTTTGGTTCTAGGCTCAGCAGAAGCCTTCTTCATAACGCTCAGAATGAGCCTAGAATGACCTCAAGGCAATTAATATTAGTGGAGATATGAAGACCTCAATGTTTGCACATGGACTTCAT
>Ga0157360_1000445_pt1 | contig 15457 bp, 8 predicted proteins | sample AttlaeALBM1_FD_111483 | JGI IMG/M metagenome (GOLD analysis project Ga0157360, IMG submission 111483) | Fungus gardens microbial communities from leaf cutter ant in Ribeirão Preto, State of São Paulo, Brazil - Atta laevigata ALBM1 | ecosystem: Host-associated > Fungi > Mycelium > Unclassified ... | reverse complement strand
GCTAACTCCAAAGCCGGAATTAAGCCAACTGCTCCTTTATCAGCGTTTGACAAGGAGAACTCGATAGAGTTCTCGTTAGATTTTCTACACTACTTATACAACTACTACATGGTCTGTGCACTACTCTCCCACGCTTATCATGTGACTAATCATGTGATGTGACACTTGTGACTTCCTGTCATGTGACCATGACTATGTGACGTGACACTTTCCCGCACTTCCTTCTGTGTAGTAAGTCTAAGATAAAGAAAAGAAAAAGAAAAGAAAAGAAATATAAATAATGACTTAGCCGTTTTGCCAAGTCATGACACATAGTACTACATAGCTATATCTAGTAGTGTAGTTATTATTGTCCTGATGTCTGTGTCCATAGCAACCGGCGCACAGACCAGGCTAGTCTAGTATAAGTAGCTAGTGATGTACGGTAGAATACCTTACCTCAACAATGATAGAAGCTTCTGGGCTATTCACTGCTTCTACTTAAGACGCCTGCTCTACTATATTGCAGTGTGACTAGGTGCCTCACCAAGCATGCCTCTTACATTATGGGCTAATGTTCACAAAGATTTCAAATGTCATTCTATCTATTTATCAGAGTTGGGAAACAAGTATAGAAGTCAAGAAAACAGTAACAAAGACATTATTGAGAAATTGTAAACTAGGAGTGAGAAAATTAAGATTTGGCAGCTAATAAATCATCAGTGCTGATCTTTGACAAAAGATGCAAGTATGAAGCGTTTTCAGTGTGAAAAATGAAGCATGGAGCCCAGGCAAAAAATGTTGAAGTAATGGAGTGCAGAAAGATAGGGAACACCATTGAACAGCACCAACTACAATGCTGAAATGCATTGGGTATATTCATAACCAGCGCTCATCTTGCAAATCAAGCTGAGTTTGATGGGAAAATCGATCACAGCCTTTGAACCACGCCCATAGTTTTTATTTATCCTCCTAAGCACTTGAAGAGTAACTAGAGCTGTTGTAAGGGGACAGCACTATCGCTTAGGCAACCTGGTAGGGTTCACATCAGCTAGCGTTCCCATAGATCCTCGGAGTCTGTGGTACCCAGTTCCCACATCCTCTAGTTCGGGTCTCCATCACAGTACTATATAGCTATATCTGGTAGTGTAGTTATTATTGTCCTGATGTCTGTGTCCATAGCGACTGGTGCACAGACCAGGCTAGTCTAGTATATATAGCTAGTGATATATGGTAGAATACCTTACCTCAACAATAGTTTGAGCTCCTGGGCTATCCATCGCTCTGACTTAAGATGCCTCCTTTACTATACTGGAGTGTGTTCTGGCACGCCTCTAAGTGTGCCCTTACAGCTGTAGACAAACTGGACAGTTTGGGAGGTGAACAAACCAGCGCTTGCGTCAATGGCAAAAGAGGTAGTAAGCTATGCACAAGACATTGCTATCTTGGCAAAACTAGTTACTGGCATACTCGTGCTGATAAGCTTTATCCAAAAATAAGCAGAAAAGGTTGCCGCAATCCAATCCTCTTTTTTTTTTTTTTTTTCGGTAGGGTAAAAACTGGTAAACTAGCGCAAAGCAAGTACATGCAAATGCTCTACAGTGTGGGCTTGAATCTCGTTTGACCCACTAAAAACCCCAGGTACTTAAACCTTTCCAGGTTTCCTACTAAGGTAGAGTTCCAGTCTTGCGACTCCCAGTTTCTTGGGCAGATCCAATAATTCAAGGCTTTCGCCTAAGTTGTTTCTTTGTTTGTCAGTTTTGTCTCTTTTCATTTTTTGTTAAAGTTTTTCTGCATTTCTATTCTTTTCTTGATCTTGTCTTCTATTTTTATTATGGTCTTTTCCGTTTCCAGTTTATTGTCCATTGTTTCTCTTCATTTCTTAGTTGCTTCTTCATTCATGAGCTTTATTTCTTCAAAAATTCTCTTGTTTCTTATATTCCATATTAGCCATGTTGTCTCAGTTACTATTTCTATGTATCTTTCATTCAGCCATTCTGGTGCTAGTTTTTCTTTTTCTTTAAGTTTTATTGCTCCTAGTCCTCTTAATATTTTAACGTTGGGTTTTATCCATTGGAAGTTTTTGTTATTCTTCTTCCACATTTCCTCTGCTTCTTGCCATATATCTTTACTTCTGTTTAGTTCGCATTCTGTTAGTATATGGTCTATTGTTTCTGTTTCTCCACATTTGCATATTGCTTTGTCTTCCCAATTTGGGATTCTTTTGAACCAGTTTCCTACTTTGTGGTGATTGTGTATAAGTTTCCATATAAAGTCTATTATTTTGAATGGGATTTTTTTATTCTTTAGTTTATTCCATATGTCTTTGTTTGTTATTTGGTTTCCTGTTTTTCTTTTGTGTTCTTCACATGTTTCTTTTATTCTTTCTTGTGTTGGTTTTCCTTCTGGTTCTAGGTTTTTCTCTCGGAGTATCAGTTCATAGGAGGTTTTTTGTGTCAGTTGTCTTATTTCTGCTTCTTCTATTTTATATCTCGTTGGTATTTCTTCTATTCTTAGTTCTCCTTTGCTTTGTTTTTCTTCTTTTTTATTCAGGGTTTCTTCTAGTTCTTTTAATATTTTTATGTTGTTGGTATTTCTTGGTGGGCCCAGTAGTATTTCTCCTTCATGTTTTCTTATCTGGTATTCCAGGTTTCTCCATATTTCTTTGTTTTTTGTTTCTAGGTAGTCTAGTTGTTCCCATTGTTTCATTTTGTCATGAATGTCTATATTTGTTTTTTGTAGGTTGGATATTATCATTATTTTCCCTTTTTCTTTCATAGCTTCTGTTATGAGAAGTATTTCTATTTCCTCCTTTGGTATATTGTTGTCTGCTTCGAAAAATCTATATGTTTCTTCTTCATTTATTTCATTTTTTTCTTTCCATCCTATTTTTATTAGTTTTTGTTCTATTTGTTCTTTTAGTAGTTCTTTTGGGATCTCTGTTATCCATATTGTTTTTTCTTGTGTGTTTTGGTTTTTGATTTCTATTGGTGGCCTTAGGAAGTTGTTTTCTTTGTTGTTTCTCTTCTTATATCTTAGATAGTCTCTAAATATTTTTATTGCTTTTTCAGGTGTTCTGTTGTCTACTATTCTGGGGTCTATCTTTATTATGTCTGTTCTTGAGCTTAGGTTATTACTTTTATCTCTTGTTGGTGTTGGTGGTATTTCTTGGTTTATTTCTTTTCCTGGTCTGAGGCACTCTGTTATTTTATCTATAATCTTTTTTGCTAGCCTTTTGCAGAACCAGTGTGTACTGTTGCTTTTTGTGAATTCTTCTAGTTGTCCTGTTTCTACTATTTTGTGTTCTTTCCTTAAACATATTGCTAGCTTTTTATTCCATGAGTAGTTGTCTTCTATGCCGATATGATGCCATATTGGTAGTAGTCTTCTTGGTTTTGGTCCTGCTTCTAGTATGTCATATCCCACTTTGTGTTTTCTACCAACTTTTATCATTTCGTTAATAAATTTTGGAATTGTGTCTTTTTTTCCCGTTTCGTTCCACGATTGGAATATCCAGCTTATCTTGTTTTCTTTTGCTATCTTGGGTGTTTTTTGTAGGTTGTTGAAGATTATTTGGTCTACTACATATGCCCAATCTGGTCTTTCATTTTTTGGTGCAAGGTATTTCTTTAGCCACATTATTTGTATTGCTTCTATTCTCATTTCTATATTGGGCATATTTAGTCCTTCTATTTCTCTTGGTTGTGATGCTTCTTTCCAATTCATGGTTGCTTTTTTGTTGTTCCATAGGAAGTCTCTCATCTGTTTTTCTATTCTTTTTTGAATGTCTTTTGGCATTCTATTAACAGTTGCTAGGAATAGGGCTCTTGATTGTATTAGTGACTTTAATATCAGTTCTTTTCCACTTATTGATAAGTTAAGTGTTTTCCATGCATTAAGTACTTCATTCTGTTTTTTGAGTATTTGGTTCCATTGTGTCATTTGGTCTGTCTTATTGCCCATATAGCTTCCTAGAGTTCTTAGTGCTTCTCCATCTTTAACAATTCGTATTTCTTCAGATATTTTGTCTTCCTCTGATTCAGATGTTTGTCTTTTTTCTATTACTAATTTTCTGTATGTTTTGGATCCTATTGGTAATATTTCAGTCTTCTCTTTATTGAATTTTGCTGTTGATGCTTTACAGAATGTGTTTATTATGTTTTCTAGGGTTTGTTTCTTGTCTGTTTTGTTCATATATACTAGTGTGTCATCTGCAAAAAGAGATACTAAGGTCTTTTCTTGTATTTCTTTTATTCTGAACCCTTTGAGTGTTGATCTTCTGATCATTTCAGCCAGTGGTTCTATAGCTATATTATATAGTAGGCATGACATTGGGCATCCTTGTCTAACTCCTCTTTCTATTCTTATTGCTCCTGGTAGTATTTTATTGACAGATACTATTGTTCTTGCATTCTTGTATAGTTCTTTGATTTTAAATATGAATCTTTGTGGAAAATTAAATTGTTCTAGGGTTTTCCATAGATAATCATGGGCTATCTTGTCATATGCTTTTTCTTGGTCTAAGGCCATTATGTAGCTGTCTTCTTCATAAGTTTCACAATAGTTTATCATGGCTTCTGTCATTCTTGTATAGTCATATAGTCCTCTCTTAGGGATGAAACCAGCTTGGTTTGGATGTATTATCTTATGTGCAAGTTTTCCAAGTTTTGTGGCAATTGTTTTCGTTAGGATTTTATAGTCTGTGTTAGTTAGTGTGATTGGTCTGTAGTTTTCTATCTTTGTCTTTTCTTTCTTTTTGTATAGGAGAAACATTGTTCCTAGTATGAAGTTTTGGTTTTTAAGGCCTATATTTTCTATCTCATTGTATACTTCTTTTAATATCTTTGTTATATCTGCAGTTGGTCTTCTGGGGTTTTTTGATCTTTCCTTATCTTTATAGTCTTCATGTTCTTTCATCCATACTTTGTAGAATTCATATGGGATTCCATTAATTCCAGGTGCTTTGCCATTCTGGCTTGCTTTTATTGCTTTTCTTATTTCATATTCATCTGTTTGTTTATCAAGTTTCTCTTGATCGTCTGTTTCTAGTTTGTTGGTTATGTTCTTGAGTGTTTTATTGATTTTTTGATCATCTCCATCTTGTCTCTGGTGCTTTTTGTAGAGATTGGTGGTATTCGGCGGCTATTGTGCACATTTCATTTATGTCGTTTATTATCTTTCCGTTTTTATTTTGTAGGGCTTTGATTATTGATGGATCTTTCTTGTCTCTTTTTAGATTGAAGAAGTATTTTGTGCTTTTTTGTCCTTCTTTTATGTATCTCGCTTTAGCTATCATCTGTGCTGTTTCAATTCTTCTTTTGCCATCTTCATTTATTTCTTTAATCAGTTCTATTATCTTTGATTGTTTTTGTGAATCGTTGCTGTTGTTTTTTCCTTCTGTTCTAATTTTCCTTTGTAGGTCGTTTTTCTTTTTTGTTAGCATTCTTCGTCGGTTGTTTGATTCTTCTTTTCCTATTTTCATGATTTCTTTCTTTGCTTTCATCCATATTTCTACTTTTGAAGTTTCTTGATTTTCGGTGTTGTTCATCTTTTCTTCTGTTTCTAATAGTAGTTTTCTTATTTGGTTTTTAAAGGGGTTCCATTTGATTGTTTCTATATCAAGTTTCCATAGTCCTTTTCCTATATAGGGAAGGTTCATGCTATATATTGTAGTGGTTATTATTTGGTGGTCTGATATTCCATTGTTCTCTTCTATTGTCTATTCTGTGCTTGACTCATATATTTTTCTTGTGGCATATATTCTATCAATTCTTGCTAGACTCTTTCCTTGTGTGTATGTGAATTGTCTTTCTAGTTTATTTGATTCTCACCATCCGTCTATTAGTTTGTATATACTTGTTGTGTTGGTCCAGCTTTCACTTATTCGATTGTTGTCTTTATGTGGTGGTGATCTGTCCAGGGCGTCTGTTACAAAGTTGAAGTCTCCTATTATTATCAGGTTATTTGGGTTTTTTATTGTTTTCATGTGTTCTTTTATCTTATTTATGGTTTCTATTTTTCCTTTTTTGTTATTTGGCATATACACATTCATTATTGTATAATCTTGTTCATTTTTTCTTATTTCTATAGTTGATACTCTTCCTTTTATTATGATTGTATGGTTCCATTTGTTTTCGGTATCTTCTTTCATGTTGTCATTATTGATTATGAAGGCAACTCCTGCTTTACTATCGTCATTGTTGCTGATTATGGTTATTCTTGGATTTTCTTTCATTATGCTCTCTTCTTCTTTTTCTTTGAGTTTTGTTTCTTGTATTGCAAGTATTGTGATCTTTTTAAGTCGTATTGTTGTTGCTATGTCCTTATACTTAGATTTTCTGTTTGAGTATCTTTTTCCTTTTACATTGAGTAATGCTATTTTCCATGAGTCTATTTTGCTTGTGGGTATGGCTGTCATTTTTTCATTGGTTGTTTGTTTATGGGGTTCTAGTGTTACTCCCTCAGTTGCCGAACCCTTACAAGCAGTGGTGGAGATGGCTCTCGCTGTTGTATTCTGGGGTCTAGAGCCATGGGTTGACCCCAGGCTCATGGGTTTGTTTGTGTTTATACTTCTTCTCCATGTGCCAGAAGAAGCAGATGGTGCATTTATCCCGATGTCACCGTCCATGGTTTCCTTTTGAACCTCCAGATGGCCTGTACTTCTGAGATTGTATTTGTGTAACATTCCATATGGTTTTGTTTTTGTTGTTCCCTTTTTCTAGGGAGTTTTTGCTTAAGGTCTTTGCCTTGTTATCCTAATGTCAGTGGTTTGTTTGGGTTATTTTCATTTCAGCCTCCGTCTTGTTTCTTGGTATTGAACTATATAGTCTTTTGTTAGTGGTGCTGCTGTTGATGTAGTGTCATTATTTTGATCTCTTGTTTGGTTTCTTAATTGATTTTTAGGTCTTCTTTGTTTCTTGTTTCAGGTTCTGGTCATTTATGTTTGCCTTTTGTTAAGTTGGTCTCTAGTTATGGTTTTATTTGTTTGTGTCTTGTTTGTGCGTTGTTTCTTAGGTTTTGTTTAGTCTTTTATGTCTTTTATGTTTAGGGTCATTGGTTTATGTCTTTGGTGTTGTCTTAGTATATCTCTATACCTGTGGAGTGTCTCACGAGGCTTCACTTACATTTTCAAGTACCTGACAAAGTCCTTGACTCTGATCCCAGGGTAAGGGTACTTATGGATGTGTCTCCATTTCCTGGGCTTGCAGATTCTTATATCTGGTGTCTGCTCACATTTTCTAGCAATTGGCAAAGTCTGGGACTTTGAGCCCGGGGCCCACGACAAGGGGTGCTTGTGGATGTGCCTCCGTCCCCCGGGTCCAATCCTCTCTCTTCAAGACCTTTAGACTGAATCTAGAGGAATCTACAGTGACCGTGTAATGAAATGGCAAGTTTGGCTGGCCAATAACAGGCAAATGGTGTGGGTAGTATTGTGACATTAACAGTAAGAGACATCTGCTTGTATAGGCAATTATCAGAACCTTTGAACAACCAAGTTGAGAAGATAGAGAATTCAGTACAGAGATACAGTACATATAGTTCCAGAATGGCTCCTTTGTTGGAATTTATTGGTGAAATGCATGGTTTCTGTTCCTCCGTACAAAAGTCGCGAAAAGTGTTGAGTACAGTCTCAGCGTCGTTTCTCTTTGGCCTTCTGAGCCATTTGCCCAGTTACACACAGGAGGCCCATAAAGCTCTATACCCAAATGACAGAGCTACACTCTGGTCCTAACGTCATCATCCAAATATTCTATGCAGCCAACATGAGTCTCCAATTTGCCCTGATTAGAGCTGTGGCAGTCGAGCTGTTTGATATGGGTAACCAGTGTTGCTGGACTTGTAGATGGCGGCAGGATGGGTGAAGGATATGGGAACAAAGAATCTTGGCAGTTTTTGTGTATATCTGGATAAGGATTTGACTGTGTGCATGAGATTGGAATTGCTGTATGACCTATTGGATACTGGCAGTGGCCTATGTATGGTGAAGGTTCTGGTCCGATTATCACAGCTGCTACTGGCGACACCAAGGACTGGGAGCAAGATATAAGGCTTGAGGTCAAGGAAAAAGAATATAAACGAGAGTCTATCGGCGAAGAACTAGAAGCTGACTCGGGAGAAGAGTAGTTGGGCAACGAGAAGAGAGGGGAGAACCTCTTAGTCAGCATTGATCTGTCAAGGACCACATAGCAAGCCAAGTCATTAGATGCTCATGGACATTGAATTTAATCTCTCACTTGACTTTGCAAGCAAGTCACACATTTAAGTGTTGACCCCTTCCAAGTTTGCAAATGACTATGTATCTGGAATTGAGAATGACACCAAGGGATGCATTGTAGAAGCTGGTATAGGAAGGTCCTCAGGCCAACACGTCTCGACCGGTTGCCTGGCTTTAGTGCACAAAGGGAAAAACAGATTTGCAAAAGCGCACTGCGTGGAAGTAATACCTCAAGCAATTATAAACTTTGGAGAAATTTTGTTTGAAATGGAACCTGAAAACTGGAGATTAATCATTTGGAGTGCGCGTGTGAAATTCTAAAAAATATAATATCACCCCATCATGTGCTACTAGGTGACACTAAACCAAGTATCTGGTGTAGTGCATATCGTTCTTCTGCACCATCATTCCTACTGGTTTCCATTGAGATATATCTAGTGATATCACATCTAGGAGCAAGTTTGATCAAGACACTACACTCACTCTCAATTCCAACACTGTCCTGATTATGGCGACCACAAGCCTCAATCATCCACTGATCTATCTCTAAACAGTAGGCTCCAATTTCAATCTAGGATTCTGGTCCAGATCAACACTGTAGCTACTGATCTGATGTCCATGATGTAAATTTCATGCAAATCATGTCTAAATATAATTGAATTCTGGCAAGAGCATGAGACTACCAGGACTATATGAAAAACTGGCCGAAATTTGGACGAGCCTATGTGATGCATCTGACTAGTTCCAGATAAATTCAGTTCCCATTTTTCTATCTAGGCATGTACTTTGGAACCCTTGACTTCTCTCTGAATAGCACCTCTAGCCTCAACTAGGGGTTGTTCATTCAAAGTTTATGCTGACGAGTCAACTCACTTTCATCAACATCTATTTCATTCCTCAGACATGGCAGGACTGGATTGGTAGGTGTGCTAGACCAGAATATTTGAATAGTATTCCAGTACTTTACAAATTGAAATATAAGGAATAATTCAAATGGTTCATCAGTTCAGTACTAATGACTTTCAATGCATTGTACCACAGCTGGACAGCACCTGCCTGCTACTTCCATTGAGATCAATTAGCATTATTCTACATAATCATCATCTATATTGTCTCTCTTGCTGAATAGGCACTTTGTAGATTCTGAATGACTGTCAAATGATAAAGAGGCCCAGCAGTTGGATATCAGATTGATACAAAGGAAGAGTAGTTCTCAGTGGATTAACAGCAATCTGAAATTCTACCCAAGAGTTTTTGATCTCTTTTTACACCTGAGTCTGTACATGGCCCTGTCCCAAGATCAGCGAATATTTTCCTGATGAAGAACCAGGAGAGACTATTGTCAATATAGGTCTCAATGGCAAGGCATTATGTTTTCCTCTCCACATCTTGATTTCTCGAATGCAAGCAATAGAGGTTTTCCTGTCAACCGAGCTTTAAGTAATATGACCTCGAGCTTATAGTATAGGGTGATTCTGGTACTCAGATCTAGTGGCACCAGAAGACTAGGATATTCAAATGCTGGTAAAATGACCTTCTGCACATATGTACATACTTCATCGAACAACATACTTCAGATCTGTCTATTATCTGGGTTTTACTCAGTCCATCAAGAGAGGGCTCACTATCTGACAAAATAGCTGATCTATTATATGTCACGCATGCTTGATATTGCTTTCTTCATAGTTAAAATCACATCAAGACATGGCTGTTGTAAGGGAACACCCTAGGGACCAGTCTAAATTGTGAGTACAGCTCCCACCTAAAGAGCTATTATAAGTATTCATGAGATGCTATCCCATACTCTCCTTCCCTTCTCTCCTATGTCCGCCTTGATGTGCCTGTTGATCTATAAATAGGACAGTGATATTATTAGTTAGTGTTCACGTGACTAGTACGCACAGACCATCAGTTTTAGTATATAAGACTGCTTGTGTAGTTAGATCTAGCTTCACTCGAATATCACCTTAGCTTCCAGGACACTTACCTCAGCTTAGGGTTAAGACGCCTCTGAGTGCCTTCAGCCCCTAACAGCTGTGCATGTAATACTTTGCAATGAGAATCTAACCAGGGGCGAAAAGAGGCCTTCTCTTCGATATTTACCTTTAATTGCTCAAATGCTGCAAGTAATAAACAGTCTGTTGCTTGCGGATAGCTAACCTGATTTCATCCCAATTTCTACCAGTCAATCCTCCACCTCCTGTTGACCTGCTTCCTGCCTGAACCTTGGTCAAGGCATCTTCAATACCCTGAAGAAGCACCCAGTGTGGTTAGTCAAACTCCATGCCAGATGGGAAGCGACAAGCCAGGTCAATGACACGATGCCAGACATGCATAAGCTCCTTAAGGCCTGCAAACTCTGGACTGACATGCTTCAGAAACTCACAAAGCTTCTCTTCTTTGTTCAGGATGCCCAGTTTTCAAAGCTGAGATTCTGCATCACCACCAAATACTTCTAAGACACCACTTAGCTCTGCAGTCATTTCCTTGGGATTATTCAACAAACAGCTCATGAATGCAGGCATTTCCTGTGTAAGGTCAGGAAGGCTCAGGGATTTGTGTTCAGCAACCTACTATGACATGACCAGACCCAGGATAGTACATATTAAAAGAAGGAATAGCATACAACTAAGGGGATATCAGTCAGCTTCCTATAGGAAGATGATATTTACCTCTTCACACTACTCTAAATTTTGAAGTGTTAACAGTTCCCTGGTCTTGATACCTTTCTGTAATGCCACCAAGTAACTCAAGGCATCACTAGAATTGTCCATTATCTCCTCTGCTTGGGATATAACAGCTTCATCAAATTCAGAAAGCAACCATTGGCACCAAAATTCCTTGATTCTCTTAGAGACACCATTTACCACTGATTTGAATTGCCCAGTAAATTTAGCATGATCGAAATCAATGAGATGTCCCTCCCCGTTGCTGACAATAATGTTATTGATGCTAACATCTCATTGGACAACTCCTTCATGATAGCATTTTTCATGCTCTAGATAACACATTAGCTAATATTATTTTGTTTGCTGGCAATCTCACCTTCAAGTGCCCCTTGAAATCCATGCAAAAATTTAGTCATATTTGCACAATGTTGGATTGTGGACCCAGGAATATTGAGTACCATCTGTACCAATGTTTGGGAGACAAAAGCTGCATGGCTTATTTTCTGCCTCGCTCCAGATAACTCAGAGAAGGCTGCAATCAATTTTTAGCCTTGGTGCCTGTTTGACTTCTTAAGGATATTGACTGGGATTTTTCCAGCTGCTTTGGTGCAGATAAAGTCGTGTGAAGCTGCAAGGAAGTATTAGCCCCACTGCCTGCCTCTGATACTTGATGTGAACCAGACATTGACTCAGCATGCTTGGGATTGATGACAACACCTTTTCGGATATAATCTCCTGTCCCTACCTTCTTACCGTCTTCCCAAACAAATCCAGCCATCTTCAACCAGGAATCTAGTTTCACATGACAAAGAATGAATACTTCAAATGGAATGGACTCAAGCTCTTGCTGAATTGTCTCAAGCAAGCAATCAATACCGCTAGTGGAGGATGTATGTGAAGAGTTGGCGAGGCTGACTGTCCTGTTGTCTAGCCCAGGTGTTAGGGGCTGAAGGCACTCAGAGGTGTCTTAACCCTAAGCTGAGGTAAGTATCCCGGAAGCTAAGGTAATATTTGAGTGAAGCTAGATCTAACTACACAAGCAGTCTTATATACTAAAACTGATGGTTCGTGCACACTAGTCACATGAACACTAACTAATAATACCACTGTCCTATTTATAGATCAACAGGCACATCAAGGCGGACATAGGAGAGAAGGAAAGAAGAGTATGGGATAGCATCTCACGAATACTTATAATAGCTCTTTAAGTAGGAGCCATACTCATGATCTAGGCTGGTCCCTAGGGTGTCCCCTTACACCAGACAGTCTTTTCCAGGACTGTTTATCACATACAGATGCCCCTGAGAATCAGAAACAAGGTCAGCACATTGCTTCAGCTACCATAATGGTCTCACATCTTCATTCTTGTTTCTCCAGTCTTTTAGGGATATAACCTCCATCACAATAGTTGCTCGCCCCCATAGCCATTTTGTGTCCTGGCATGTAAGACAACAAACCATCACATAACATTGTTTTTTATAGGTGGTCGAAGTGGTATTACTGTCCTGAGATTCACATGTGCTTCCAGCTATGGCCACAGATAGAAGTGCTTGTTTTCTTTTGTCAAATGTGGTAATCACCCAAGGGACAGCATCAGCTGATGAAAACCGCTTCATGTCTGCTTTGTACGATGGAACAGGGCATGTTTTATCCCAAACTTGAACAGATAAATCCCAACCAAGATATTATGGTTCCAGAGCAGAGCAGCTGGCAATAGCAGCAACAAACAGATGAGGTTTCTGGAAATATTTTATCACTCTTCTTTCATAATGGATGTTATTGAATACTTACCTTGTGAATATTGAACAGGGCAGAGGACATGATCCCGCTACGATCAAATAGATGCATGCAAAACGAGTGTTTACTAAGAGTAAATGCTATCACAAACAACCGATTAATACATTCCATGAAGATCTGGCTGATGTATGTCGACAATTGATCCAGTGCCATGTCGTAGTCTATCTTGATCTCAACCACAGTAAATACCTGCAGCCAATGGCAAGGATCTTGCAGCTGGTGTTATGCTCAGTTGAGTTGAAATCTGGTGACCAAATGAAAACACAGATGGCACTCACATTGTTTCCTTGTGATTCTCCATGGTCCCTGGGTCGAGGATTCTCGTAAGCAAAGCAGACATCAGGTACCAAGACTAGGTCTGAGTCTGGATTACTTGCAGTTGCTGATTTGTTGTGCGTGTTAACCCAAGTTCCTCGCAGATGACGTTGACATTGATATTTTTCCATATTTTTGGTGATTGATTGGGTGATCTCAACAAACAGTTGATACAGCTTGGGCTCTCTCTTGCACTTACCAGGCCATGTTGCATCTGTGACACGCAAGCCTGGCCAAAACTTGCCATTATACAACTTTTTCACCTTTAGATTTTCTAATATTGCTTCAGCATTCTCAAGGGAGAAAGGCAGTAGTTTCAAAAACTCTTCTAGTTCAGTTTCCTGTGTCATACAAGGGAGTCGGTTGGCAGAACGGTTTCACTTTGCCAGGGTATCAAGAGAAGACTACTGAGATTTATGCTTAGATTGCTATTAATAGCAGCCATTAACATGAAAATGTTGCTGTACAACTTGACTTAACAATGACTCAACAATTGTATTTACTTAATCAGATCACCTGACCTGTCCTTATTTTTTGTATTCACCATTTTTATCTTGCAAGTACTGGGATGCGTAGAGCCCCTAATCCGCTGCTGGCTGTTCTGGGATGATCAACTGGTCTCACAGATGAACTTCAAAGAGAACTAACACAATCTGATAAGTTCATTGATAGTTAATAACGCTATTCCGAGCCTGACGAGACAAGATCGGGATGCTCATGCAATAAAGAGCCCAGAATAAGCACCTCAATAGAGATCATGATAAGGAACAGTACCAGATCCATGAAATCTGTAAGAGGACCACTCAGTAGGCAATCACTCCTTAAGCTAGTTTGAGATTCAAGTGGGGGTATATCTACACACACTTGCTAGTATATATACTATCAGGCACACAACACCATGGCAACCGACCTATAATCACAGAATGTCCTAGAACAACTAATAATAGGCATCGCACTGCATGACATAGACAGGGAAGACTAAGGAACAGTGGGAGTGCGATACACGATCTGTCACTGGGCCACTAATAGAACAGACCCTCAGAACTTACTAAGCACTTCCCTAGATGTCCCCTTACAAAATCCAACTACTGAACAGGTGAACTAATCCGTGAGAGCAATACTCATAACATAGCCATACCAGAAGAGTAAAACTACTCACATAGGCATTAGATCCCAACCCTGGTGTGAGCCCTATGGGAAAATTGGCGAAAGCTTCTACAAGGAAGGAGGGGAGAGCTGTGATAGCAGCAGTTGTGGTGATTAAACCTTGGCATTTTTCATTCTGACATGAAAGATAGTTAGAATCAGAGACACAGAGATCTTCTCTGGTGCACACACAGGTTTCACAAAAGGTAAAGACGAATGATGTAGACCATGGCAGTCTAGTGTAACCTATCAAATTCTGAATAGACTAGTCAATGATTCAAAACTGCTCACCCATGTCATGAGACTTCAGGACCAACATCAGTCTGCACAAGAGGAACCAAAAAAAGGGCATTGACTTTGGTAAAGGCTCAATCATGGCTTTGGAAAATTAGAACAAGCACTGCAGCTGATTATCGAGCACTTGTCAAGAAGAAATTTTTGGCCAGCTTCTGATTCCATGAATAAGAGGCAGTGAAGAAAGACCAAGACATGAAGATGACAGTCAAGCCATCGGGTGCCAGAAGTGGGAACGGCAATTCAATATGTCATATAACCAGGTCATTGCATGTTTGGATGGCAACCTTCTGGATCTGGACACCTTTCAGGTCGAATGAGACACAGCCACCCAGGTGTCTTATGTCAGATACAGTGATGAGAGAGAACATTGCCTGATCTTCATCCAAGGATAGTGCCATCTTCACGGCACCTTTGTCCTTGTCAGTATCCGTATGCTGCTTCCCATGTCTCCCTGTCCGCATTGAGTTCTTTCTCGCGGACCGCTGCGAGGTATTCAATTTGCCGTTTCTTGATTTTGTCGAGACCGAAGTGACTGACATCATGGAAAGGTGGGAGTAGAGAATGATGCTGATGATGAGTTGGGCTAGAGAATTGAGGCCGGCCACTCGAGCTGCCCAGTGTATGTGAGTGGAAGTTTTCAGTTAAAAGGATGAGAGGGCGTACATAGCTCCTGACGACACCATTTCAATGCTCCTTTGGGAGACCGACGGTTTGCGTTGAAAAGCTGCAGATTGTTGACACAAGAAAAATTCTTTGACAGGGACTCATCTACGGCGCAAGGTATTTTCTTTGATACCTCAGATATGGAAACCTCCTCGAGGAGGATGTCAGCAGTAGATGAACTGGGGTGTTGAGCATGGCCGACAGATGGTATGAGAAAAGGGAAGGAGGGTGACAAAAACCAGTCCAATCTGTTGCTGTAGTCAGTATTGATACTGCCAACCAGGGGGTGCAAGCACTGGCCGTGTCTCCGAGCATGGTCGCAGTCTTGATATAACCTTCTCTCGTAGTTTGTTGCAGAGCATCATGAGCACGTCTT
>Ga0157360_1000444_pt1 | contig 15485 bp, 13 predicted proteins | sample AttlaeALBM1_FD_111483 | JGI IMG/M metagenome (GOLD analysis project Ga0157360, IMG submission 111483) | Fungus gardens microbial communities from leaf cutter ant in Ribeirão Preto, State of São Paulo, Brazil - Atta laevigata ALBM1 | ecosystem: Host-associated > Fungi > Mycelium > Unclassified ... | reverse complement strand
CCCCCCCTCAGACTGGCAGGATAAACTTCGCCTCTGTCTGAATCACCTGGCGACCCCCTTTCCCTACGCGAATACTTTATAAGGAGATAATGTAATGAAAGTAGCAACGATTGGTAACTGTCAACTTGAGATTGTGGGCCAGTTGTTGAGTAATTATCCCGATCTTCATCGGGGTGTTATCAAGGAAGTAGTAAATACGCCGATTTATAAAATGGATGCACAACGTGACGTAATTAATCTGATGCACGAGCTCGAGAGTTGTGACAAAATCTATATGCAATATCATTCTGAGCGGTGGGGCATGCTATCTACTGTAAAGCTTTCAGAATATTTTGATATGCGTATCCTGCCGACCATGGAGTCGAGAGTATCCACGCCTCAGTTAGGTTATTTTCCCGCACCGGTTCCTGAGTTGATGGTCTATGTGGATTATCGCTTTCTGCATCTCTATTTAACAGGCTATTCGTGTGCAGAGGCGACATCGGCTTATCACAGCGCGGCTTTTGACGCACAGAAACAATATAACATGATTCTGGAAGATGCATCACGTTATAAGTCATTGTTTCAGGAAGGTAAGGTTATTTTTGACTACTCCAGTTTTTATCAGCCGTCTCTATGTGAAGATACGCGTTGTTACAGCACCGTTAGTCATCCCAACAACAAGCATTTGAGCGTTTTCCTGAGCGCCATTTTTTACGATTTCTTTCAAGAAAATAAGAATTTTGATCTTAATGGTAATGAAATGCTTAATAATTATTATGCGCCAGAGATCGGTAGTGGCGATCAAAAATACCTGATGATGCGAAATTCTGGCCTTCCTCTTGCGGGTAAAATTAACTATTTATTTTTCTCGTCGCAAACGCGTGAAATGTTGACTCATGCATTACTCAAATCCGCTTATTATCAAGGGCTTAGATCTGAGTTTCAAAACATTTAACTGATATCACAACCTTTTTTAACTAATAGCTGATCATGATGAAATCAAAGCTAAATAAATCCGATTATCACGTACCCCTCTGCAGTAAGATTAATGCCCACCGATAAGATAACATCTTTATTTCCCATTCAGTTCTTCTTCAGAAAAAGGGATATCCAAGATAAAAGGCGCTTAGTCAGCGCCTTTTTATTGTCAAAATCATTCGGTTTGTTAAGCTTTTTTCTAACAAGCGAATATTATGACTTATTAATCACTCGAGTAAGTGAATAAATCAAATCAAGGCCATCCCATTGCAATGAGAATTGTAGAGCCTGTCCTATTGGCGCCAGACGATCAACACCGGCAGGTCTATGCTTCATGATAAATTCAGTCAATGTCACAGATTCTATCCCAAAATATGACAACGTCTGACAAGCACTACCGCATATGGGCAAAATGTCAGTCAGTTCGGCACTGTGGTACTCAAGAAAATAACCACAGGTGCCGCTGTAAGACAACGTTTCAGAAGTCAACTCAGGCAGTTCGACACGTATCAAATGATTATGTGTCACCGGGTAACGCTTTACGCCTTCGACCTGTGCAGCAAGCGTACAGAACTGCGTCAGTTTTTGAACTGCACTTGCCGCCTGCAATGTGTAACGTGCTCTGGCAACCTGATCAAAGTGTTCCCAGAAAACATGTTGAGCATGTTTTCGTAGACGGGTATCTTCGCCCAGCCACACAACGACACCAGGTGAAGAGCAGGCATTTTGGTCGCTGTGTAGTGTGTCATTGTAAAAATCGTTAGCCAGACGTTCTTTATTTTCGGTCTCAAGATAACCCTGGGTATCGATAATGCAAAATGAATGACGGTTGGCAAAGGTAATATCTACAGCTCGTGGGCCAAGAGGTGAATGGCGTAGCGCAGCTATCGTCGCATCACCGCCCCAAATCAATCTCGTCTGGCAGAGCAGTGAAAGTGCATCGTTGATTTCTTTCTGTTTATCATATCGCACCAACACAATATAAGAAGCAATATGGGGATGTTCGCTAAGCGCCAGCCGAAGCGCATGGCATATCATATCGATCTGAATAAAGTGTTTACCGGGCAGACGAACGACGTTCGCATTCCCAGACAATAATCCTGCTAACAATGAATAAGCGAAGTTCACTGCCACATTTGCAGGTGCAATGTGAAAAGCAGCTCCCCTTCCCAGCCGATTCTTAAGGTCAGGGTAACGTGCCCGCATTTCACGAAGTGATGCGGGTCGACACCAAAAAGCCAGACTTGCCACGTCACTCCACTGTTTCACATCAGGCAATTGAAACAAGTGCTGTGAAAAGCTATTGATGAATGCCATTATTTCTGGCGCAAAAGGCGGGTAAGCGGGCATCTTATTTAGCATGGCCAGCGTTTCGGCGTCACCAATGAGGAAACTTACTTGTTTGAATTCATGCGCCATAAGTATCGCTGCAACCTCTTAACTCCGCGTTTTTCAGCCGGCCTAAAACTCGAAAGTATTTCCCCATACGTCCACAACGGCAATCATCTTCACCCAGTAATATGCCTTCATCTTCTGTGAGCAATGAGTGTCCGGGATAAGATTCTGGTAGCGCAGACAGTACCTGGATAATTCCCGGCTGCCCAACCGGGCAAACTGAAAAGTCTTGTGGATGACGAATAATGACATCTGAAAACAAGCTGGCATGAAGATGGCCATGCTCACATTGCATGTAAATACAACCGGTCTGTTCAACCATCCCGTAATAATCGCTGACGCGCGAAATCCCACACACAGCATGTAAGTGTTGCGCAAAAGCATCAGGCGAAACCGCCTGGGCCTGAAGCTTTTTCCACCCCCCACCATGAATCAGGGTGGCCTGAGACAGATCATAACGACCTTCGCAACGTTGAAGTGCTTTATAAAAATGTTTCCATACCATAAATGTAAAACCGAACAACAATAAAGGCTTGCCTGCGTGCTTTGTTAAAAAGGACTCAAGCACAGCATGATTGAGATTCATCTCTTCATCCAGCGCATAAGCCCGATCTGAACCAAATAGAGAAAACCCCAATATTCCCGCTCCACGCGCGGAGAACATAGCCCTGTCGCGCATTACCGCTGGCGAATCAATGATCAACATAGGTAAACGCGCGGCACCGATAAAATCACTCACAATTTTAATCAGGACTTTTTGCTGAAGTGCGGCCGTATTTTTATCAAGATAAATACGCGAAACTTGTTGGCCACTGGTGCCCGATGACGTCATGGTTTTGACAATATGATCAGTTTCAACACTCTGCAGGTTAAGGATTTTAAAGAGTGAAACGGGTAAAAACGGCAAAGCAGTCAGGTCCGTCAATAACGTTAAATCACATTGCTGAGCAGTAAGGATGCGATTATAAGCGTCACAATGCTGCTGGTGATGATGACTCAATTCTTTCAGCCGACTGAACAATAATGCCTGCTTCTCTTGGCGGGGCAATGAGAAAGGCGATAATGATAATCCTGCTTCAAAACCCGTTTTCATTGGCCATTAGCCTCTCGTAATGGTTTTTACCTGAAGATGTTTTAAAAATTGAATCAACAACATTTATTTTAAAAGCCGAAGCATGAATTTTAGTCACATGCGATGCAAAACGTTTAACATCTTCAGCTAAAGCGGATTCAGTGATAAAAATAGTGAGCTGATCATCACGTCCTACACATGCGCACTCAATCCCAGAGAATTGGTTTTTGAGAAGTTGCTCCATTTCGTCTAATCCCACGCGATTACCAAATATTTTCAGAAATCTTTTTTTTCGGCCCACAATATAAAAACAGCCATCCGCGTGTTGGGTTGCAATATCGCCAGTAGGTAAAATCCCCTGTAACTCGTCTCCGCGAGACAGATCCTCTCCGGTCTCAGCGTATCCCAGCATCACATTGTCACCATGATAATAAAGCTCACCTTGTATATCTGGTGCAGTAATCAGACTCCCATCATCGCGATGAAGGGTTAATTTACCTCCGGGAATGGCAAAACCTATTGATCCACACTTTGTTAGCGCGAGCTCTGAAGGTAACCATGCCATGCGTGCTGTAGCCTCAGCAGCACCATACATTACAATGAATTTTTTCTTATGCTGCACAGCATAGTCTGCAAAAAAATGATGCATTGCTGTTGAAAGTTTCCCCCCCGCCTGCGTTAAGGTTCGAAGTGAAGGTAATGACATACGGGCAAAACGCAGACGATGCAGCATCTCAAATGTGTATGGCACGCCGGCTAAAGACGTCGCATTTTCAGACCCTATCTGCTGCCAAAACTCACGTTGCATTAGACTATAACGCGTTAATATTATCGTTGCCCCAGCTAAGAAATGGCTATTAACAATTGATAATCCGAATACGTAATTCAGTGGCAGATGAACGAAAGGTCTTTCGCTTTCATCGATTTCCAGATACTGACAAATACTAAAAGCATTACTTTGCAAATTTTGCTGACTGAGCCGAACCAGCCTGGGACTTCCCGTTGAGCCGGAGGTTGTTACCAGAACGGCAAGGCGTGGATGCAAGGTGTGCGATGTTTTATCTGTAACGGTAAGCTGGTAGTCCAGCATTTTATAGAAGGCTTTATCCGCGATTTTGCCAGTAGGAGCCCAAATATATTCAGGCCGATAAGTTATAACCAGCTCAGCTAAGCGCGACGTATCTGCTTCTTCATCAAGCATCAAAGGGACTGCACCGGATCGCAGGCAAGCGAGATACCCTACAAGCGTTTCAACGCTATTACGGCACAAAATAAAGATGAGTTGGCCGGGCTTCAGCCTCTCTTGCATCTTTATGACTTGTGCTAAAAGTTCACCGTAATGCCATTGGGAGCCATTGCCCTCAATAATGGCCAATCGGTCAGGATGATGCTGTTCAAGGTCCCAGAAAAACATTTTTATCTCAGTTCAGTCTGAATACGATGGGTAATCTGGGCAGCTGTCAATCCTGCTTGTTCAAGCATCCAGCTATAATCGCCCGCATGGGGATAACCCTGCGGTATGCCAACAACAAGTTGTGCAGGTTTATGCTTTTTGGGTGCCAGATATTCAGCCACAGCACTTCCTAATCCACCTATTTCACTGTGTTCTTCAAGAGTGACTAAAAGCGTGTGGCCAAGCAACGTTTCGAGCAATTCTTTATCAAGCGGCTTAATCGTGTGCATATCGATCACAGCTGCACTGATGCCTTCAGATTGCAGCTCTTCTGCTACTGCTAATGCAACACTTACCATCGTGCCTGTAGCAATTAAAGCGACATCATCACCGGTTTTTAACGTAATCCCGCGGCCAATCTGCAGCGTAAAATCGTCTTTGTAGACAATGGGTGCTCGCATATTTCCTGTTAATCGAAGATAAACGGGCCCGGAATGGTGCAGTGCAGCTTCTGTCATTTTTGCGGTTGCAGTACAGTCAGCCGGTGACAATATCGTGATATTTGAAACCGAACGTAACGCTGCCAGATCCTCAATACCATGATGGGTGGCGCCAAACATGCCAGTCGCCAGGCCAGAAGCAAGTCCAACCAGTTTGACATTTTCCCGCATATAGCCAAGGTTCAGTCTTACCTGTTCCGCGGCTCGAAAGGTCAGAAAATTAGCGAAAGAGGTAACAAAAGGTACTTGCCCACCCACGGCCAGGCCTCCAGCTACGCCGACCATGTTCTGTTCAGCAATTCCGGCATTAAAAAAACGCTCCGGATAGGCATTGGCAAAACGGTCCAGACCTGATGACTTACAGAGATCGCCGGAAAGCGCCACAATTTCGGGATGAGTAGCAGCCAGTTCAAGCAGTGCCATACCGAATGTTCCACGCGACCCCAGCATTGCCCAGGAACGTACTGAGGCCGGTTTAATAGTCAACATGAGGCCTCCTGCGTAAGCTCGTTCACAGCCAGGTGCATTTGTTGCTCATTTAAACGATTACGATGAAAGTCTTTATTATTTTCCATAAAAGATACGCCCTTGCCTTTCACCGTATGGGCGATAATGACTTTTGGCTTCCCTTCATGAGGAAGATTAAAAGCATCGATGAGCGCCTGATAATTATGACCATCACATTCGACCGTCAACCAGCCGCAAGCTGTCCACAAGGCGGGCAAGTTCATGCGCATGATATCCGAAGTAAAGCCATCTGACTGCAGGCCGTTTTGATCGACAATAACGGTAAGGTTATCCAGTTGCTGCTGCGCAGCCATAAAAGCGCCCTCCCAAATAGCTCCTTCATTACATTCCCCGTCACCGACGAGAACGAATGTGTGCCATGGCTGCTTCTGCAAACGGCGGCTTAGCGCGATACCTATCGCAAAACTCATGCCCTGCGCCAGGCTGCCTGCAGAAAAATCTATACCGAATTCAACGTGTCGTGTGGGATGGACCTGCAATACTGATCCATTGATTTCAAAACTATTCAGTTGTTGTTCTGTTATTATTTTGTGGTGATACAACGTTGCATACAGTCCTAACGCCGCATGGCCTTTACTCAAAATAAACGTATCACGCTGTTTATCGACGATGCGATCTGGCTCATAACGCATGATTTTACTAAACAATACAGTAAGCACGTCAGTCATTGAGAGTGCAGGTGAAATATGCACGCCGTCACTCGGTGCCTGATGAGCAATGTTAAGAATGGTAAGACGTGTGGCGGTAGCGGTCTTTTTTAATTTTTTAAGGTATTCGCTCATTTCAGTCCTCCATCCACACGCAACGTTTGCCCAGTGATATAACTGGAGAGATCGGAAGCGAGAAACAACGCTGTCTCAGCGATTTCAGCAGGCAGACCTTCACGACGTAGATCTGTGCTCATACGAGCCGCGTTTACGACATGTTCAGGCATCGTTAACAACATATCGGTATCGGTAATGCCCGGCGCAATAGCGTTAGCACGAATGCCATGTTCACCAAGCTCCGCCGCAATTGATTTTGTCATGGCAATTAAAGCCGCTTTAGAAGCGCCATAAGCTGACTTACCGGGATTACCATCTTCACCGGCCGTCGAGGCAATATTGACCAGGCTGCCTTTTTTATGACGCATCATCAGCTTAACCATATACTGACTAAACACAAAGACGGCAAAAAAATTCACTTCAAACTGCTGGCGCAACTGCACTTCGGTTGTCATTTGAAAAAGGCTGTTATGCGTGATACCAGCATTATTGATAACGGCATCAAGGCAGCATTTATCTGCAACCAGTCGCTTCACTGCTAACTTCATTGCTGCCTGATCGGTCATGTCAAAATATAATGGCCAGATATTCACCTGATACTTAACCGCTAATTCTTCCATTTCGATCTGGAATTCAGCATCTTCAGCTCTGGCATGCGCATAAATGTTTGCACCATTCGCAGCGAAAACTTCAACCATCGCGCGTCCCATTCCACGGCGACATCCGGTAATCAACACGGTTTTATTTTTCATTAACATAGTCGCGTCCTCAACCCATGCCGCCGTCAATACGAATGATTTGGCCTGTTACGTAGCTTGATTTATCTGATGCCAGCCACAATAAAGTGGTCGCAACCTCTTCCGGAAGTCCTGGGCGGTTTAATTCGCAGCGGGCCATCTGCCGTGCCATCACCTCAGCAGGTAATACTGATGTCATTTGTGTACTGATAACGCCGGGCGCAACAGCATTCACTCTGATACCTTGAGGACCCAGTTCCGCAGACAATGTTTTCGTTGCTGCTAACCATGCCGCTTTTGATGCAGAGTAGGCTAATTGACCTATATTCCCGTCCAGTGCAGAAATGCTGGAAATATTAATGATGCTGCCTTTTTTATTGCGTAGCATCAAACGAGTCATATATTGCGTAAACACGAGTTGGGAAAACAAATTGATAGTAAATGTTTTTTGCAGCTGGTCATGCGTCATCATCGGGAAAAGTGCATCAAAATTAGCTCCGGCGATATTGACCAAAATCTCAATTGATTTTTTCGCTTTTTGAATTTTCTGCGCTGCGGCTTTCACCGATTCATCATTCGTTAAATCGAAACAGATCGGTATGATCTCAACTTGATGTTCATCCATTAAATGGCGAATGAACGAAGTAAAGTCAGCATCTTCATGCTGGCAACAGGCAAAAACTGACGCACCTGACGCTGCAAACGTCGATAGCGTTGCTTTACCAATACCTTGCAAGCAGCCTGTTATCACTGCCCATTTCCCAGCAAGAAGCATAGCGACTCCTATAACTCAACGTCGTATTTTTTTAGAATTTCTTTGCCTTCAGCCCAGGAAGAGAAAGCAATGATATCTTCAGTATCCAGCATGATGTCAAAGGTCTCTTCAAGCGCTGCAATCATGCTCATATGTCCGACAGAGTCCCAGGACGGTGTATCCTGATATTTGTATCCAGGTAAGACGGATACATCCACTTCAAAGGTTTCGACGAAAATTGCGTTATACTTTTCAATATTGGACATTTCTTTACCTCTTAAAATCTTTGTTTTTCAAAAAAATATTCACAACTAATATGGCAGAGCATAGAGAACAAATTCATAAGCATATTTTTCATGATGCCACCGCAAATAAAAACGATAACCTGCGTATAATGACTTGATGTACTTAGGAATATTCAAGAGATCATCAAGTCGGTGATACAAGCAAATAGCCAAAACTGGCTTATTATTAATAATTGTTTTCTCAGCCCCGATGAGTGCTTGCTGTTCAGAACCTTCGATGTCCATTTTAATAAAGGTTACAGCATCATTCTCGACAATTTCATCTATAGAATGCACGTTAACTTTACTTCCACTATTATCGATATTTATACCAGAGTTCAAATCCCCATTTTTCGTAAAAGCTAACTGGTCGTGATATAGCCATACACCTGACTGGAAACACTGCACGTTTAGCAAGTGCCTTGTGTTTTTTAACAACTGATTAAAATTACTTACATCAGGTTCAAATGCATAAATTTTTTCCGCCGGGTCTAAATTACGCTCTTTAAGATTACTTAAAAAAGAGAGAACGGTATCACCATCATAAGCCCCACAATCAACAAATATTTCTTTGTTGCTCAACTTTATTATTTTTAAATCAAAATACGGATTATCTTGGTAGTAAGGTTCAAGATAACCAATCTTTCCAGAAATTCTTTGATTAAGATAAGCTATTAATATTTCACGAGATAAAGAATCATTTAAAGAAGCGTAAAATGACTCAAGATAATCACAATTTTCTACGCAAAACTGGTAATCAATAAAACCTGCAGCAGACATTTCTATTGCAGAAGGGTCAAAAATTAATATTTCTTGTGCATTTCTTTTAAGACTCATAAGAAAGCTATCATCGCAAGACTGAAAACCAATTATGTAATTGAACTTCCCAGGTTCCTTCAAAATCTCTTCAATACTTTTAACTTCGTTTTCTTCAGCAACTAATACTTGAGGTAAATATTTTTCACTCACTGCAGTGCAATAAAGTTTGATACCTGCTTCATTAAGAAATTTTTTAATAATGTTAGCAATAAAACCATTACCACATAACACTACTGGTAAGCCATTCCCACAAAATCTATCTAATGCGGCAAAAAAAATATGTTCTCTTTCAACTATTTTAGATAAAAATGTCATTGCTAACCTCAAATAAAATTACAGCCCAGATTTATTTAAAAACCCGTTTTTCATCATTATTGCGAATTACCCTTGCAGGATTACCCAGTGCAATTCCATTTTCACGAATATCGCTAAATGTAACAGCCCCCATTCCGACAATGGCATCAGCACCAATGATGACTTTTTGCTGTAATACGGCCCCCATGCCGATAAAGACGCGCTCTTTTATCACAACGTTTCCGCCAGTTGTTGCATACGTTGATATTATCGCGTGATCACCTACCTGAACATCGTGCCCAAGACTTGAATGAGGTTGCATGTAGACATTATTTCCCAGCGTTACATCGCAGGAAAGATAAACACCTTTTGAGAGTACGCAGCCTGCCCCAACTCTGACACATTCGGATAGAGTGATATCAGGATGAATAAGAGTAGCAAGAATCAAATTGTGAGAGGTGATTTTGTGAGCTAATCTGGCACGGAGCGAGGGTTCGCCAACCGCAATAACAACCTCTATATTCTGTGTTAAAGCCTGCTCAAAACTAACAACTGCGATCCCCTTCACTTCGCGATTCGGTGAAATATCGTCAATGAAAATCAACTCATCCCATCGATGTGAGTGCTTTTCTATTTGCTGCGCAAGAAGTAAAACTTCTCTACCCAGCCCACCTGCACCATAGATCGCTAATTTCATTGCACGTTTAACCTAACTTAAACTGAATAGCACTAATCTACCAGACCAGATTCAAGTTTCTGGCTGCGAATACAGCATATTTTTTGTCGTTAATTAGGTCATTGAAAAACGGAGTGAGCAGTGAAACATCTTAGCGTTAACATTTCATTGATAGCATTAATGACGAGACTGATTAAAGGTAATGTCTCGGAGTGTAATCTCGCTAAGCAGGATTAGCAATGTAGGTTCTGGCAGCGATTTCAAAAAACCGCTGCCGCATACTTTTCGACCATAGGTTATAAAGTAAGAGAAGTTAGTGTCTGGCTTTTTCTCAATCACATCAATGACTAATGTATGATCAGGCCACTGTTTTCAACTGGCTGACAGACAAGATGATTTCAATAACTTTGTCCTGTTCTTCCACACTGAGGCTTGGATGTATAGGTAAGCAAAGCACCTGCTGAGAGCGTCGTGTCGCCTCTCGCAGATTGTCGGGTTGCGCCGAAGGATAAGACTTGTACATCGGAAACGCTGAAATTAATGGGTAAAAATAGCGACGGACATAGATATCTTCTTTTTTGAAGAGTTCATATAACGCATCGCGACTCATTGGAAAATACTGCTCATCGATAAACACGGCACAATAGGCATAATTCCAGCTTAAACCTTGCGGTATATGGCTAAAAGAAAGTCCTTTAACTGAGCCCAGGGCGGTAGCATATTTTTCAAACACATCAGCGCGACGAACAAATGCATCGTTAAGATGCTCAAGTTGCAATAACCCAAACGCGGCCTGAACCTCATTCATTTTGCCATTAATACCGGGAGCGACAACGGTCGTTTCGTCAGCGAAGCCAAAATTTTTAAGGAAATCAATGCGGCGTTTGACACTTGCATTTGGACAAATTATTGCTCCACCTTCAAATGTATTGAATACTTTTGTCGCATGGAAACTCAAGACAGAGAGATCGCCATGATTTAGTACACTCATGCCATCCTGCTTAACACCAAAACAGTGGGCAGCATCATAGATGACCTTTAAGCCATAGTTATCAGCGATACGCTGAATACCGTGGACATCGCAAGGAATTCCGTAGCAGTGAACCGGAAGAATCGCACTGGTATTAGGTGTAATCGCCGCCTCAATTTTTGCCGGATCAATATTACAGGTAACCGGATCAATATCGACAAAGATAGGTTTTATGCCGTTCCATAGAAGGGAGTGTGATGTCGCAACAAATGAATACGGTGTTGTAATGACTTCACCAGTAACGCGTAATGCCTGTAAAGCGGTAACCAGAGCAAGTGTACCGTTAGCAAACAAACAAATATGTTCAACACCCAGATACTCTGCAAGCGCATCTTCAAGTTGCTGGTGGAAAGGACCACCATTTGTTAGCTGTTTGCTTTGCCAAATTTTTTCGAGATAGGGTATGAACTCTTCGAGCGGTGGAAGAAGCGGGCTTGTTACGAGTACATTTTTTGATTGGCCATTATTTTGCATATTAAGCACTCGCTGTTAATTTTTTTTCATGTAAAGAACCCGCTTTGCTGATCAACCTTAGCAGTACAAGTTCTTAATTATTCTTTACTTTTTAACCCCAGCGCCTTCAACCAACACGCGACTCTTTGCTCTTTATTGCCAAGCATAGAAAGAGACGAATGTAACTGACTTGATAGCCGCTCTGTTTCATCCGGCGCTTCACAACGCATGTGGATTGCCTTTTTCCAGGCATCTGTATTGTTTTTAACTCTCCATCCCGGCAGTGAAGATGCCAGAGAAGGTACATCACTACACAACGCTGGAATAGCGCACGCCGCAAGCGGCATCAGGCAAAGGTTATCTTTAAAACGATTTTCATCATTACTGCTTCGCGGTATAACTGCAAAATTAATTGAGAGCGATGCCAGTTGCTCTGTCAGGCGATGCTCATCAAGATAACGATGTGTCTCAGCAATATAAGGTAACCACGCCTTAGGTGTATCACCGACAATGACCCATTCAAGTAACTCTGAACTCGTTTCGATCGCGGCATCAAGCAGTTGGCGATCTTTATCTGACAGATAACGGGTAATACAGAGCGCACGTGGTTTGGCGTTATGTGGCTGACTTTCTTTATGATGACACTGCTCTGGAAAAATATTAGGCAGAATAACGGCTATTTTATGCCGCTTTTTGAGCCAATTGGCATACGCTGTACTTGAGGTAAGCCATGTATCAATCAGTTCAAGTTCAAATAAATTTTTTAAATCAAACTTTTGAATATCATCACTAAGCAGATAGCTTATTTGGCATGTGTTATGCTGTTTGAACTGTTTCACACACAGGCAAAGTTCATTGTTCACATTTCCAGCCAAAAGAAGCACATCGGGCTTTAATCTGAACAATTCTGGCGCCGTTAGTACGCTTTCAAGCAGCAATAAATGCAACACATGTTCAGACGCTAACATTTCAAGTATCAATATAAAACGCTGTATCGATACATCTTGTTGACCATTGACAATCAGAATGACATTCGGTATCCCGTGATGATGTAAAGGATTCCAGCCAGCACTCATCAATGCATCAGGCTGAAAGAGCCTTTTACTCAAACTGTACCGCACGTTATAGACAGGATCCTGAGCGATGTTTATAAGCCAGCGTCGGTAAAAAAAATCTAATTCTGGTGAAGGCTGAGGCAAACAGTAGGAAGGGTAGCCTGAAATAGTATGATCTCTGGCCACAACCCCGTAGGCAGTACAAACTGACAGGTGTCCTGTTTCGCGGATGCGTAGCCCTAAGTCGATTTCGGCTAATAAAGGCTGGGTAAACTGCGTATCAAATCCGCCAATCTGTTGCCAAAGGCTATTACGGATCAATAAACAATCTGTACTGAGTGCCGAGTAGTCGCAGTCACTCTGCAGACGCGAAAGGTATCCCGCACTTCCCCATACCTCACCATATCCCATAGGAAAAGCAAGACCGTTTATACCTAAAAGATAACCTGCTGAAACTATTTGATTATCAAAATTGATCTGTTGTGGTGCAACGCATCCGACTTCCGGACGATGAGCGTGGTTTGCTAATGCCTGGAACCAGTTACTGCTTACAAAAGCAATACTGGCGTTTAAAAGTAATAAGTATTCACCCCCTGCCTGCTGTGTTGCCATGTTAACAGCTAGCACTGCTGATTTCTCAACAGTTTCAGTGAGATGAATAATGGCTGTATTATTGTTCACCAGCCAGTTTAACCAATGGCGAATTTCATCTGGTGTTTGGGGTTGCAGGACGACCCGCGTTTCAAATGTCTGCCCTTGTGTTTGTTGGTAAAGCGTGCTGAAACAGCGCTGGAGAGAAAGTAAATTATCACCGGCTAACAGAATTACTGAAAATGAAAGCGGGCAATGAGTGTATTCCATACGCCATGGTTTTCCGGGCTGACCTGTCACATTTCCCTGAACAAACCCTCTTGACATAAGATATCGGTGAAGCACACGTTGCTGCTGTTCGCGGTCGGTTGGTATAACTATTTCGCGCGGTATCAGAGTGATGATATCCGTAAAATGTCCGATGGCGCCAATATCAAACCGGGTAAGGATCTTTAATATCGCATCAAGCTCGAAACAACAACCTGTGTCAGGATCTAATCCACCGATAGCCAATAGTGCTTCCCGATGAAAAAATCCCCGTTGCAAATAGAGATGAGGCGCACTTAAAAAAAGATCTAAATTAAAATCAGGCTTGAAATGCGGACTGAGCACACCATTTACATCTATAGCTTCATCGGCATAAACCATGGCAAGGTTATCAATACTTTGCAATGCATTGACTGCCAGTTTAATCCCCTCTGCGCTAAAGCTACTTCCCGCAGGAATGAACTGGATCCAGTCAAACGCGTGCTGCTGGGCCAGCAGATTGACCATCGAAATTAAAAGATCAGGCGTACAATAATGAATTCTGAACCCAGAATCTTCATTGTGCGAATCTGAAGAAACTACGAGTACATGACAGGCGGAGGCGTAATTTAATTGCGTGCGTAATGTCTTAAATGTTTGTTGTAAATCTCCTTCCGCATTCTCCTGAACAACAATAAGTAAACGAGCAGTGCCATTCTGTGTTGCTGGCCATAATTTTTCAGGCACGCTTCTTGTTTGTAGCCATTGAGTTAATGAACCTTCCCGGTCTTTTTGTGATCTTTTCGCGCCATGCTCCTGAGTCAGCTCGACAAAGCGCTCAAACTGACGTTGAGCAACTGCCCTACGCGCAATCATGTTTCCCCACATTTTACCGATGGTTTGCCGTGCGCTGGCAATTCCCTCAGGGGTATTCTCAAGGGTGATACCTGCCCCATCATTATCACGGATTGTGATCGCATTAATGGCATGGTGTTCATAGCCTTTCGCAGTAAGCGCGACAACAGGACTACCGCATAAAATCGCCAGCGTGCAGGTCCCTGAGGATTCAAATGAGTAAAGCACTTTAGTACGTTTAAGTAATTGTGCCAGTTCAGCATGTGTGAGTGGATCTTCCATTGACAGAATATGTATGTCAGTGGGAAGTTGGCTAAAATCCACCACAGATTTCGGCACGCGATTTAAGTAAAGAACATGCAAATCTTTTTGTGGGTTATCGTCACAAAACATATCAAGATCATAAGCTTCAAGGCACAAAATTTCAGGATTAACCAATTTTTCTGCAAATTCACTGCGATACCAGAAAAAAAGGTCATCAGCCCCAGCCTGCAGCGAGTTGTTCGTTATAACGCCTTCTCTGTTTAGCATATAACGAACACAAATCGGAGCAGATAAGGGATTTCCGGAAACGACTTCTGGGTAAACAGCTATCCATGGCTGGCCACTATTCTGTATTTCATTCCACTCTTGTTCACCAAGGCAAGGTGTATTCCAAAGAGGATTAACAGCACAGTTCACCATCCAGGCTTTACCACCTTGCTCGTTGATCATATGGCAAAGTCTGTGCATTACCTGAATGCCAAGTGATGATTCGCGATAGTCAGGCGCAAGCAGTAAATAGGGAAAGGTAAATTTTTGCATTTTATTCTCAATTATACAGTGCAATACGTCGTCAATCGTCTTAGTAATTAATGAGCTCATCCCGGTTCAAACAGGCTAAAATTCACATGAGCTTTAACAATTAATAATATTAGTTTGCATTAGTTAGCCAGCCCTTTTGCCATTCATCCAGCCCCTGCTCCCTCAGGTACCAGTCCTGATGGACCGCCGCGCGAAGTTGATCGCCCAGACGACGAGTGGCATCCATATCCGCAAGGTGCGCGCGTATAGCGCCCATCCAGTCTTTAAAGCGGTTT
>Ga0157360_1000441_pt1 | contig 15500 bp, 22 predicted proteins | sample AttlaeALBM1_FD_111483 | JGI IMG/M metagenome (GOLD analysis project Ga0157360, IMG submission 111483) | Fungus gardens microbial communities from leaf cutter ant in Ribeirão Preto, State of São Paulo, Brazil - Atta laevigata ALBM1 | ecosystem: Host-associated > Fungi > Mycelium > Unclassified ... | reverse complement strand
CGTGGACTAATAGTGTACAGCCACTTGTAAAAGTAGTATAAGTAGGTAGTCCAATCCAACGGAGAACTCCATCGAGTTCTTCCTAAACACTCACCTCGAGTGGTCCCTAAGTCGTCAAGGCTTTGTGATAACAAGTGTGGCCCAGAGAGGCAAAGGTATAGCAAAGCAGTGCGTGATCAGAAGAGTTGAGAAGCATAGCAATAGAGGAAGAAAAGGAAAAGGATGTTAGGAGAACATTCAAAATTCTAAGAAAAGTGTGGTTAGATATTGGAATAAAGAAAGTAGATACACATAAGGGCATAACAGTCAAAGTGCTCTTGGATAGTGGCACTATGGGAATGTTTATGAACAGAGAAATGACAAGAAGGCATGAGTTTAGGATGACCAAGTTAGAAAGGCCATTAAAAGTGAAAAATGTGGATAGAACAGAGAACAGTGGAGGAAATATCATATATCAGGTAGAAGTCAATGTCTTCTACAAAAATCATGTGGAAAGAATGAGGATGGATATGTGTAATTTAGAAAAAACAGAGGGGATACTGGAGATGCCTTGGCTACAAGCACATAACCTAGAAATAAACTAGGAGACAGGAGAAGTAAAGATGATAAGATGCCCACCTTTGTGTGGAAGGAACTTAGTGGTAAAAGAAGATATTGAGCAGAGAAAGAAAGCAGAAAAGAGAATAAGAAACATAAAAAAGGCAGATAGAGATAAATGGGAATAAACAATGGAAGAAAAGTTTGACAAGGAAATCAAACTAGATAGAGAGAAAGTAAAGGAGATGGTGCCACAAAAATTCCACAAGTGGCTAAAAGTATTTGGAAAAGTAGAGTTGGAAAGGATGCTAACAAGAAAACCATAGGACCATGTGATTAATCTGAAAGAGGATTTTGTCCCAAAGAAAGAAAGGACATACTTAATGTCAATATAGTAAAGAAAGTGCAAAAATTCTTAGGGCTAGCAAACTACTACAGGCAATTTGTCAAGGATTTTACTAGAATAGCCAAACCAATGCACAAATTGGTCAGAAAAGATGAAAAGTAGAATTGGGAAGAAGAGCAAGAGAAGATATTTGAGTAGGTAAAGCAAATGTTCACGATGCAACCCATGTTAGTAGCACCAGATTTAGATAAGGAAATGAGGGTAGAGGCAGATGCATCAGAATACACAATGGGAGGAGTGTTGTCAATGAAATGTGAAGACAAAAAGTGAAGACCAGTGACTTTTATCTCAAAATTGTTGAATGAGGCAGAAAGAAATTATGGAATTCATAACAGAGAAATGTTAGTAATAATCAGATGCTTAGACAAGTAGAGACACCTTCTGGAAGGAGCACAAAGTAAATTCAAGATTTGGAGTGACCATAAGAATCTAGAGTACTTCATGAGTAGCCAAAAGTTAAACCAAAGACAAGTGAGATAGGCATTGTACCTGTCCAAATTCGATTTCACACTCAAACATATGCTGGAATCCAGCATGGAAAAAGCTAACAGCCTAAGTAGATGACCAGACTGACAAAAAGGGGTGGAGAAAGACAATGAGAACAGGATATTATTAAAGAAAGAGTGGTTAGAAGTTAGAGCGATGCAAATAGTAGAAGTAATAATAGATAGAATAGATCTATTAGAAAAGATAAGAGGATCAGAGGCAAAAGACAATGAGGTAGTAAAAGCAGTGGATGAAATAAAATGAGCAGGAGTTAAAATGCTAAGGAATAGAGAATGAAGAAAGGAAAACAAACTTATGCTAAGGGATAGAAAAGTATATGTTCCTAAAGATGAGAAATTGAGGGCAGAAGTGATCCAGATATATCATAATATAATGGTAGGAGGGCATGGAGGACAGTGGAAGATAACAGAGTTGGTCACCAGAAATTTCTGGTGACCAGGAATGATGAAAAAAGTCAAGAAGTACATAGAAAGATGTGATATGTGCTAGAGAAACAAGAATTGAACAGAGGTACCCATAGGAAAATTAATACCAAACATAGTACTAGAAAAACCCTGGACACATATATCAGCAGATTTCATTACAAAACTACTGTTAGTACAGGGATATAATAGCATCTTGGTAGTATGCAATAGAATGACAAAAATAGCACATTTTGTACCAACTACAGAAAAAACTTTAGTAGAAGGAGTGGCAAGATTGTTCTGAGATAATATCTGGAAATTGCATAGACTACCAGAAAGTATTATCATGGATAGGGGAGTGCAATTTGCAGCAGGGATAATGAAAAAATTGAATCAAATGTTGGGAATAGATACAAAATTGTCAATGGCTTACTACTTACAAACAGACAGTCAAACAGAAAGAATGAATCAAGATCTAGAATAGTACCTGAGGATGTTTATTGATCATCAGCAAGAACAGTAGTCAGATTGGTTAGTGACAGCAGAGTTTGCATATAACAACAAGGTACAGACTAGTACAAAAGTATCGCTGTTCAGAGCAAATAATGGATGAGATCCATGCATGGGATTCAAAATGAGAAAGAAGGGAAAATTTGAGAAGGCAAAAGAATTTGCAACAAGGATAAAGGAAGTATATGAGAAAGCAGAAACAACACTAAAGAAAAGCTAAGAAGAGATGAGGAAATATGCTGATAGAAAAAGAAGCAAGGTAGAAGAATATAAAGTAGGAGACTGGGTACTTTTAAGCACAAAAGATCTCAAATATCAGATAAAAGGAAGATGATTAGAAAAACTGACAGAATGATTTGTAGGACCTTACCAAGTAAAAAAAATCATCTTGACAAATGCTATAGAGTTAAATTTGCCAAGCATGGTTAAAATACATCCAGTGGTAAATGTTAGTAGAGTATATAGATATAAAGATCAAGTAGAAGGTTGTCATGGCCTTAACCATAACCCTGAACTTAGCAAAATATTACCTAAGATTAGTCAGCATACCTGAAGTATGCATTGATTTGGTCAGTATATCTTAGCTTTGTTTTTCTATAGGCAAAACTTCAATCAACTCCTTCTCCTTCTCCCTAACCTCCTATGACCCTAGTCTGGACCTTAATCTCTTCAACTTGAAGCTGAGGATTGGTACAGAGGCTAGTTCAACCCTTAAGGTTGTAACTAAATTCTCAATTACTCACCTTTTCTTGTGAAGTTTTCTGGTCCTTAACAAAGGTCAGAAAAAGGGACAACCAGTACCAGTCATAATCAAAGGCAAGGAAGAATACAAAGTAGAGAAAATATTAAACAAGAAAAGGTTTAGAGGAAGAGATCGATATTTGGTATAGTGGAAAGGATATATGACAGAAGAAGATACCTAGGAACCAAGAGAGAACCTAGGAAACATAGAGGACTTAGTCAAAGAATTTGAGGAAGAATATGGCAAAATAGGAAGAATAAAGAAAAGAGAGAACAACAAAGAAGATAAGAAGGGAGAACTGCTAGGTAGGTATACAGTAAAAATGTTATATGGATGGGGCAACAAGAGGTTCAATGAAGAATATTGGGAACAATTGGAAAAAAATTGGAGAAAATGGAAAGGAAAAAGAAAGAAAAGACTAGAAAAGATCAACAAAGAAGAAGAAGAGGAAGAAAAAATTAAAAAAGGAAGAATAGAAGAATGTGATAAAGAAGACAAGATGGGAAAAATGGAAGATGAATACTACAAGTTGTGAATTTTCAGGACAAAAATTCTTAAGAAAGGGGTACTATCATAAGTTAATGCAACTATGACAACAGTAATAGACAGGATCAGTTGATGAAAGAGAATGATAGATGACATGGGAAAAAGATCAGGAATGACTGATGGACATAGGAAAAAGACTTGTATTATAAATAGGAACAAATAGATAGGAAATGTATAAATAGTATAGAAGAATCAAGTAAGGACTCCATTGAGTTCTCTTCTAACCCTGAAGAGCTCCCTTGATCCTAACTCAGGATTAAGGTCTTAAGTCAGTTGCTGACAATTTTCTTTTCTATTTCTTTTTAATTGAGTCTCTAACATTTGTAATATTCTAATATATTTCTCAGAGTAGAGATTAATAGACAGAGCCTCCTTGGCCCTTGCCTTTATCTCAGAAGCTCTTGAGGTTATAAATGTGATTTTCTTGAGTGTGTAAGGGGTAATCTTGGTAAGAGGTTGAGTTGGTGAAAGTTTTCTATCATATACCCTATTCTTTCAAGAGACAAGACACAGCAGTTGCTCAGACAACCTTCTACAGAGTAGCAGGCCTGAAAAGCCTAGCTAATCATTAACTCAGATCATATCACACCCATAAGGTTTGGTATAGGATATGGATGAAGGCTTGATTAAGTATGGTAAGGCCCTTGAGTAGTTTACTAACTACTTTAATAGTGAGCTTGTTATAGTGTATAAAGGTGGACACCTTAGAGATACTATGCAAGAAGGATCTAGATCGAACCCACTATTATTTTGTCTATTTTTATATTACAGATAAGCTACACTTTTACTTTTTAATTTCTTTCTGATACCCCCACTTCCTCCTTCTCCCCATGAACCTTTTAGCATACAATTGGGAACTGTCACTGCCCATTTCTACTTGCTAGTGTGGGGGTAGCCTTTGGGCTACCTGTATAATAATAATGTTTATTATTTTTCTTATTGTTTTCAATTATTTAATTATGTAATTACATAGAGTAAAAATAATATGACTACAAACTTACTTACTCTTGAACAATTCATTTCTACAACTTTTCCCTATGAACTCATTTACCTTCTCACAAATTGGAGCCCACTGTGAGGGGATAGTTGTCTATTCTCTAATCCTGTTACCAAAACACCTAATGGAAATCAGTCAAAAGATAGTCTTAGTGCCAGTACATTAAGGACAAGAAGAAGAACGTACCCAAAGAAAAGACTAGCAGAAGTTACAAGGCCTGAGAAAGTAACTAAAGAAAGTAATAAGCCTAAGAGACCTCAGACTAAAGAAAAAAGCTAAAGGAAATATGTACAAAAGAGTCATTAAGTCAATTCAAAAGCACAAGAGATATATTGAGGTCAACAAGTACAGGAGTATGGAACATGCCAACCCCAAGATCAAGACAAGCCCCAGACTTTGACTCACAATGAAAGGAGCAAAAGAGAATTTAGCTGTGACTAGTAAGTAGAAATGGGCAGTGACAGTTCCCAATTGTGTGCTAAAGGGTTTATGGGGAGAAGGAGGAAGTGGGGGTATCAGAAAAAAATTAAAATAAGAAGTACAGCTTATCTGTAATATAAAAATAGATAAAATAATTGTAGGTTCAATCTAGATCTATCTTACATGGTGTCCCTAAGGTATCCACCTTTACCTACCATAACAAGCTCACTAGTAGAATAGTCAGTAAACCACTCATGAGCCTTACTATACTCAATCAAGCCCTCATTTATACTCCCACACCAAACCTTATGGGTGTGATACAATCTGAGTTGATGATTAGTCAGGCTTTTCAGGTCTGCTACTCCATAGAAGGTTGTCTGAGCAACCGCTATGTCTTGTCTCATAAAAGAATAGGGGTATAGGATATAAAACATTCACCAACTCAGCCTCTTACCAAGATCACCCCTTACACACTCAAGAGAATCGCATTTACAACCTCAAGAGCTTCTGAGATGAATGCAAGGACCAAGGAGGCTCTCCCTATCAATCTCCACTCTGAGAAATATATTAGAATATTACAAATATTAGAGACTCAATTAAAAAGAAATAGAAAAGGAAACTCTTTATTCTACTATTCTTCTTTGTGTCTCTTCTTTATAATACCACCATGCGGCTATGACAGCTGTCACCTTCCTGTCCTCCATATCTCCTGGACATGACTATGTGATCCTACTCTATCTCCATACTTTACTCCTGCCCATCGTTCCCTAAACTAGCTTTCTTTAACTCCAAATACAGTCTAGAAACATATGACAGTGTGTCTGAGCATCAGCAATATGATCGTCATTCAGTGGCATATCCATTTCTTGCCTGAGTCTAGCAGTGATGGGATCACTAGTCACTGATAGACTTTTGATCTGTTGTCTTGGTGTCATATTAGTCTAAGTCTGCTCTAGATTGAAATTATCTCGTATTCCAAGAATATTCCTGAGCCTCTGACTTCTAGAGCTTCAACATTGATAGTCTATATCTGAGAAACCTGATGCTAGCTCATCAGTCTTACCTCCCAAGGTATATGCTTTCCTGGTATGTGATAGCTTAGCTACTACCTAATAGAAGTACCCAATTTTGGGTCTAGATTATGTCTGGGACTTATAGGAGGTCTCTAGAGTAGGTTCCAATAGTGAAATCCAAGGTTATAATTTGTATCCCATGCTACATTTCTGTAGAAAATTATCTAGCAGCATAATAGCAAAATCCAAAGGAGTTGTAGGAGTTCTTAGAGGAGTTTGAGGAATTAGCCAAAAAATGTAGGTTGACAACAAGGGAGAAGGCAAAGGTAGTAGTAAAATACATGGATAGGGAGACAAGGAAATTCTAGACAAGGTTAGAAGAGTATGGAGACGGCTATACAAGATTAAAGAATAAAATCATGGGAGCTTACCCAAAGAACTTCTCAGAAGATGAACCAACAATGGCTAAGCTAATCAAGTTGGTCAAGAAGTCAGCAAAAGGGACTATTAAGGATGAGAAAGACCTGGACACATACTATAGGAAATTTAGGAATATAGTAGCAAACCTAGTAAAGGAAGAGATCATCAATAAAAGGTAATACAACAAGTACTTCTGGAAAGGACTCTCTTATGAGCTTTGTTATGCAATTAATGACTATTTAGAGGATCAAGATCTGGATTTTGAGTATGATCAGGTTCCAAAGGCAAGAGTAGCAATGAAAACAGGGTACTTTGTGTTGAGAAAGGCTGCTACTAAAAGGAGATGAGGTAAAATGTCGAAAAAGGGAAAGAAAGGGTGGAGAGAAGAGTCAAGTGATGAAGAGTTGAGTGAGGAAGAGTCAAAAGATGAAGTGATTGGGATAGAGACAGAGTCAGACTTAGATAGTGAGAAGGAAGTGAGGAAGGCAAAAAGATCTAGGAAGAAAGAAGTCAAAGAAGAATCAGTAAAACATTTGGCTCCAGTTGATGCCAGTGCTCCCAAATCTATCATAGTGGATAATAGCACACCGATTTTGGATTTGACTGCTGCCAGTCAAACTATGGAAGATGAAACTGACAAAGAAAATTCAGATGAAGTGAACATGAATACTAAAGAGTTTGTTGAAGATATGATACAATCTAGTGCCCTACCTGAACCAAAGACAATGGATGTACTGAAGATGGAGTTGGAAAGAAATGGAGTCAAAAGAAAAGAAGTGAAGAACTGGGTAGACGAGGTAATAGGGTACAGGATAGGGATAGCAAGTCGGCTAAAGAAGGGGAGTAAAAAGATAGCAATGAAGGAAGGAGAGGACATATGATATAAGAAAGATATTATCTTGGAGGAGAGTAAAGAAGAAACAAAAAGTGGGGCAGTAGATTGGCTAGTTGAGGAGAAAAAGATAGGAATACTAGATATAGGAGAGGACATGCGATGCAATGAAGATGTTATCTTAGAAAGAAAGGGGGAGGGGAATAGATTAGAAGAGATAGAGAACAGACTAAATGAAATAGTTAGCTGCAGTGTGAGGGTAATAGATCAGCTGGTTGAGAAGAGAAAGATGAACAGGCAATGCAACAAGAATATTGTCTTAGAAAGAAAGGGAAAGAGGGACGAAAAACAATTAAAGATTAGAAAAGAGCAAGAGATGTCAAAAATACGAGAAAAACTCACAAAAAAAAGATAGGCAACAATGTTTCTAACATATCAAGAAGGCTCTTCAAGGTACTGAGGATGATGATGATACCCCAATGGTCAAAGTTGTTGAAGACAAAATGATGGGAATAAAGGTTTCTAGTCTAGAGGGTGAAATAGTACTGCTAAGCTCTCAAGAACTAGCCATCGAGAATGCCTGAATTGTGTGTAAAGAGCACTAAGAAGGTCCCTTGGTCCAGCTCATATATCAACAAAACCCTATCTTTGCCTATGTCCCTGGCTACCTGTTGTACATCATCTTTGGGCTGTTGGAAAATACACTTCAGGCTATAGTGGAGCAGTTCTGGGTAGACAAGGAAAATGAACTCCTGCCAATTAGAGTCATTGTTGTGAAAGAAATAAAGGAGATTACAATAAAGGCTTTAGACAAGGGTAGTAGGATCAAGAGGCACTCACCAGTGCCTATGATCAGTTTGATGAATGTTGGCAAAGGACTTCAAAGTATTGGGATAGAGCAGCAGGATCCTTAGGGATGACATCAATGGACAGTCAAGGACTTTGAAAAGCAATAGGAGCTGTCGAAGAGATTATATGATCTTTGAGAACACTTACAAAGTTGATGTTATTAGATTGCACCTCAGATTGGTAGCACTCTAGCTTGTTTTTTGTCACCTTCACATGTAGAAATTAAGAATTGGAAAGAGATCAAAGGGGTAAATGAGCAAGAAAAAGGATAAATGACAAAGATACCACCTTAGAAAGATAAGGGGAGGTATGGGGGTAGCCTTTGGGCTACCTATATAATAATAATGTTTATTATTTTTCTTATTGTTTTCAATTATTTAATTATGTAATTACATAGAGTAAAAGTGACACAACTATGAACTTACTTACTCTTGAACAATTCATTTCTATAACTTTCCCTTGTAAACTCGTTTACCTTCCCATACTAGTCACAGTTAAATTCTCTTTTGCCCCTTTCAGCATAACACCATAATACTGCTACCCTTACCTAGTCTAGTAGCCTAGCTTGCTATTGATACAGTAATACTACCTAGAACTCCTGTGTTCTCATGTAAGCTCTACTTCAACTGACCATATAGTTAGAAGCCTACTCCAAAAACACACAGTGAGTAATTAGCTCCTAGTGTAAGCAAATGTCCAAGTCTGTTAATATTTGAATTTCCCTCTAAGGAAAGGTTTTTGGTATTTTAGCAAATTAAGAGAAAAACTTAGAACAAAAACTTAATCACTTGAATAGCCTTTCAGCTCTAGAGCAACAGAGAGGAATGATTAGGGTTAATCTACTATGTACATGAGAAGAAACATGGGAGTGATGGCACTGACACATAATTCAACTTCTTCACATGCACTCTCTTTTCACTCAAATTCACTCAAATTCACTCAAATAATTCTATAAAATTCAAATAAATTCAGTAAAATATAAAGAAAAATAGAGATTGACTTTATCTTTTCTCTCCTTATTTGAATAAATTTTAATGGCATATTCAATCATGACAACCCTTCTCTTTTCATAAATGGATGTGTGGGAGGAACATAACATATACAAACAATACTAGCTTATCATCGAGTTTACTTTCTCAAATCATAATTTCTATTCCCTACCCTTCTCTTTGCTCTCTTATACCTCTCTATTATCTCTATACCTTGACTAGAAACTGGGCCCTAGGTATAAAGGGAACAGTACTCTATGACTGTGGTATAGAGCTTGGAGTGTGTGACTAAGCTCAGGTCTCTTCTCCCAGAAGGACTGTTTTCTTGAGCAGTGCTGTAGTAGTATACTTGTAAATCTATTATCAACTTGGTGCTAGGAGTCCATTGTGATCTATATACACATAGAATTGACAACTGCTCATTAAGAGAGGGGTTTAGAGTGGGGTCTCTTTCTTAGGGGCAATAGTATACCTTTATTATCAAAGTAGCTATAAGTGAATAGTAAGACAATTGTTAGAGATAGATTCTGTTGAAGAAGAACACTAGGCTAGAAGAGCTGAGAAGTGAGCATAGCAAGATCTTCTAAATATCACTCCAGCTCCTGTTTGTAGACAAAGACAAAGATAATAATCAAAATTCTACTTGACTTCTACAGATGTTCTACAAAATCTTGAGGATGCTATACTTGATTTGCATAGACATCAACTTGCTCAGCAACAATAGAGAACAACTCAAGGACATAGAGGAGTAAAAGTAGAAAGACAACGACAGGTGGAAATCAACCAAATAATGGAGGAATGGAGGAATGAGGATATAGATGCTCTTGATTATGAAGGGTAGCAGAATAGAGAAGATAATGGAGACCTACATGTGAATAGAAATATGCAGGAAAATATCCTGAGAGTTGTGAGTAATATATTTCACTGATTATCAATAAATGAATATTAATAAAGTATAACAGGATATTGGGGAAAGATATACTCAAGAGTTAGATGTAGAAGATGATATGATTCAGGTATGATGATTTTTGAATACCAAAGCTCTATATGCTTAATAGTTAACCTAGAATCAAGATGCTATTGTTCCAGTTGTTCTAGATAATATCCCACCACCTATTCTTCACCCTGTATTTTATCTACCAGCTGGACAGCCATTTATAGAGAACAATATTCAGTATCTCAACTTGAGCATATTGACTGTTATCTGTCCTTACTGTCATGCTCTTCACTTTGACTGTGAGAAGCTGAGATCCTCATTGGTCAATCATCCCAAGCTTGGCATGTATTGTCTGTAAGGACAAATCCAATTACCCCCTCTTCAACCTCTTACTGGAATTCTTCACAACTACTTGACTAAAGATAATTATTCCTCAAGAGAATTTCATAACAATATACAGCAGTATAATACAGCATTTGCTATAACTTCAGTAGGAGTCAAAATTGACAACTCTGTGACTAGGCAGTCTAGCCCTTACTGTTTCAAAATTCAGGAAGAGCTTCATCATCTCACTGGTGCTCTTCTTCCTCATGGTGATTAAACTTCAATATATGCACAAATCTATATCCTTAACACAGCAGAACAGCTCAATGTCAGAAGAGCTAACAACAATGACCTGGATCCTATAGTAATGGACAATCTTCAGACAATGCTTCTAGAAAGTCACCCATATATTGGTCAATACTGTCATGCCTATGAGCTTATCAAGGAAAAACCAGCCAATAAACAACAGGAGGTCAAAATTAGGTTGCATGTCAATTTACAACAGGATCAAAGAACTCACAATCTACCTACTGCTAAAGAAATTGTAGTCATTATTCCTGAGGAAGAGATACATCATGTATTGGATAATAGGGATATAGTATTATAGGCAAGAGGAGAACAACTTGAATGGATCAGCCAGAACAGTCCTTCATATGCTGATCCTACAGGTTTTAGAACTATGCTAAACAACTCTTGTTTGACAAAGGCCTCTAATTCCTTTGCACATGCTTCCTTCCAATAAACTACATCATTCCTTGACATGGCTTCTTCATAGGTAACTGGGTCCTTCATTACAAGTACTGTATTTTGTAGTTCCTCTGACTCTCCAGGCACTTTCCGTCTTGAATAGAATGTCACAGAGTACCAGAGATAATCATCTTGAGTTGGAGTATATTTTACTCTTGTTAATTAATAAAGTTGAATAGATGTGTTTTCCACAGTTGTTTTTGTAATGCTATCCTTTTCAACATTGTAATCCCCAGCAACTAAGTTCTTAACCTCACTGTTCCTTCCTTCTACATCTATGGGGAACCCATCAGACTCAGACACTTCTTCATTAATTTAAATTGTCATGTGCTCAGAGGTCTCTGAAGTTTCAACAAATGTCACATCATGAGAAACATATACTCTCAGTGGATTTTGACTGTTGCTGACCATGTACCTCTTTCTATTTTGAGGTGAGCCAATAAAATAACCCTCTACTATCTTAGTATCTAACTTCCCTCATTTGTCGTCAGGTACATGAACATATGCTCAGCATCCAAAAATTTGAAGATGTTTTACTAATGGTTTCTTGAGATGAAAAGCTTCATATGGAGTTTTGTTCTCAGATAGTGCTTGCATAGGTAGTCTGTTCACAATTTCTTGAGTATATTGTACTGTAAATGACCACAAATTCCTAGGTAAATCTGATTCATACATCATAGTTCTTATTATTTCCAAGATGGTTCTATTGAGGTGCTCTACTATCCTATTCTCTTGTGGAGTACTTGCATTTGTCACCTCGTGGTGCATCCCTCTGGACCTCAACCATTCTTGAAATTCTATATCTATATATTTGCTACCTCTATCAGTTCTCAGAAGATTAGCCTTTTCTCCTGTTTTTATTTTAGAGCATGTAATCCATTTCTTCAGAACTTTGGAAGCCTCATCTTTGCTTCTGATGGGTTTTACCCTGACATAATGTAAGAAACCATCAACAAATGTCACAAAATATCAACTCTGGGAATAGCCTTTAATGTCAAAAGGTCCACAGATATTGGAATAGATCCTATATAATCTCCTAGGATTTTCCACATTGGATTTCTTAGGAATCATGTTCCGTGTTGTCTTCCCTTTTATGTATGCTATGTATTCACCATCTGTATGATTTATGCCATCATCTATAAGTTCCATTCCTGTCACCATTGATGATTCAAGAAGCTTCTTGACAAAATGCATCATTGCATGTCCAAGTCATTTGTGTAATATACTGAGTAATGCCTTTACAACATATACAACATGAGAATTGGACACAACAGAATTGCCATCTAAGACCCACAGTCCTTTCCTATTTTTGGCTCTTCCAATAATTGATCTAGCTTTTGAAATCTTGTATATGTTTGTCCCAAAGTTGACAGTGTATCTCTTCTGGACCATGTAAGTAACTGACAGCAGATTATTTGTTCCCATATCTGGGACATAGTATATATCCTAGAGTTCAAACAATCTTGATGTTCTATCAACTGTCATTGAGATCCTGACTGATCCTGATCCAACTGCCTTAATAATGCTATTATTGCCTAAACCAATTGAAATAGGTGTCCTGAATAGAGAATAGTTGATGAACTATTTCTTCCTAGATGTTATTAGTAATGTTGCTCCTGAGTCAATGATCCATCTGCTTGTTAGATCTGAGGTTGCTTCCTATGCCATGAAAAGATAAATAACACTTTCTTTAGTGGTTGCAGCAACCTTTGCAGTCTGGGTTTTTGATCCTTCTACTCTCTTATTCTTAGGAACTGTCCCAGCTACCTGATTAGCCTTTAACTTCCTACACTCCGATTTGACATGTCCCTTCTTTTTACAGTAGTGACACTTTATATTCTTCTTCTTTGCATCACTATTAGTAGAAGAACCCTAAGAAGGCTTCTTTCTCTTGCCATCTCCCATCAATACAATATGTGAAGCATCACCATGAGAATTTTCTTCCATCAAGATCTGTTTTGTTACAAACTCCATCATTAACTTGCTCTCCTTTTTCATGTATAAATGTTATTAAAGTGAGACATATGAATCTGGCAATGACATGACCATCACTGCTACAATAAGAAAGTCCTTTAGATCATGTCTAAGAACCTTGAGTCTATAAACCTTTTGATGCATTTGACTAAGCTGATTTTCCATTGGAACAGTATCAAGAAAGGTATACCTGAAGATGTCTCCAAGTAATTGAACCATTATATATTGTCCCTTTCCTTCATAGTGCTCTTCTAAGTAATTCTATACCTTTGATGCCAAAGTGTATAGAATGACAGCACTGAGCGGTTCCTGTGACAAGTTCATAGTAATTTCTGCTTTTGCCTGATAATTGCATGCCTGCTATTTTTCATAAGTAGCAGTAGTGACAGGTTGGTCCTTTGGATCAAGGGCTGTTTGTGGTGAACATTGTTCAGCTCCTTCAGCAATTCCAGTCAGACCTCTCAGATACAGAACAGTTAAGACTCTGTACTTCCAATCATGGTAGTTTGACCTTGTGTTGTCCAAATGAGAGATATCATACACGTGGTCTGGTTTTGAGCTTATTTCGGTCTGATATAAGGTTTAAAATAACTTGAGTTCTTGTGCTTCTCTTTTGTTAATGGTTTAGGCAATGGGGCCTATAATCTATTATTGTAGTAAGATGAGTAAGCAACCTATTAGAACACGAAGTCTTAGTCTGTAGTGTGCAGAACTAATTCATTGATGTACCTATTAGAACATGAAGTCTAACTACATCAGCATAATATATGAAACAGTCTAATAAAAGTCTTTACCTCAGTCTGTAGTGTGCAGAACTAAAGTATAAGAAAAAACTGCACTGGCAGACATACTTGCTTACTAATCAATCAGAAGATAATGATAAGAGAAAAAAGAAACGAAATAATAGTCCACAGAGGACATATTCAATAGTTTCTTCAACAACTTAATGGTGGTGAATTACCTCCTGCTTTACTTCATTTCAAGGTTGGCTGTCCAGTTATCTTATTAAGGAACTTGGATCCAGGAGAAGGATTTTGTGCAGAAACACTACCTATGCTACTCAAGAGACTTCAATTCCCAGTTAGGCTAGTCTTTGCTATGACTATCAACAAGTCTCAAGGACAGTCAGTGGAGCATATGGGGATTAATTTGCAGACATCAGTGTTCTCCCATAGACAACTTTATGTGGTCTTTTTAAGATGTACTTCATCTCTGAACATTTCAGTACTTCTTCCAGAGCAGAGCCAAGAAAGTAGAATGTAGTGACTTAGCCTGAGATGACTTAGACATCCTCCTTATCTGAGTTAACAAGAACTCAATAGAGTTCCTGTTATTTTCTGTATACTACTTATACAATTCATAGTCTGTGCACTACTTTCTCACACCCATCATGTGACTTGTTATGTGATGTGACACTTTCCCACACTCCTTCCTATGTAGTAAAGAGAAAAGGAATATAAATAATAACTTAGCTGTTTTGCCAAGTCATGACTTAGAAGGACACTCAATGTAGTATATAAAGAAGTATTTAATAGCATTAGATTATAGATTGTATGTGTATCTAACAATGGACTTGAGACTGATTTTTCTTATGATTTGAGAGATGAAGAAATAAGTCAGAATATCAGACTGTTGGAGAAAGGGAGCATAGTGACCTTCTAGACAACACTATCTGCTATTCCACAGACTGTTGTAGGAAGGGAGCATAGTGGACTGACTTCAACACAACCTTAATAATGCAGAATTGGTAGAGGGATCAAGCTGGGCCAAAGGCCCAGATGAAAACCTCATGGTGAGAAGACAGGTTAACAATGATTAAGTCAGTAATATATTACAAACACCTATTAGTAGAGTATTTGACAAAATATACAGATGCTGATAGGATGATACTTGAAAATAGGAAAGCAATATTCAAGTACACTTTTATTCTAAACAGTACCACTATTTCATGGTCATCAAAGCAGCAAGGGATAGTCCACTGAAGCCAAATATATTTCTCTTACTTATGTAGCCCAAGAAGCAATATGGTCTGACAACTTTTTTCTGAATTTCTCAGTCCAATTTAGTCATTTACAATGATGATCAGTCCACCATTTTACCATGCACCAAATTGTATGTTCTTGATGATACAAGCTGGTAGACCAAGTCTCAGATGACATCAGAGTGTTTTCATTTGCTGTAATCTTTCTTTGCGGTTGACATAGTTTTCGAAATTAAGGATGTGATTTCAAGAGGTGAAAGGTACTCAGATCCAGCCATATTATTTTATTGACCAGATTTATAGTATTACTGCATGATGATCTTATTGACCTGGCTCATTCCCATTCTCTTTACCTCATCAAGAAT
>Ga0157360_1000440_pt1 | contig 15505 bp, 11 predicted proteins | sample AttlaeALBM1_FD_111483 | JGI IMG/M metagenome (GOLD analysis project Ga0157360, IMG submission 111483) | Fungus gardens microbial communities from leaf cutter ant in Ribeirão Preto, State of São Paulo, Brazil - Atta laevigata ALBM1 | ecosystem: Host-associated > Fungi > Mycelium > Unclassified ... | reverse complement strand
TCGGGGCCCGCCATACCAGCCCCTCCTGATAACGCTCCAGACGGGTTTCCCAGAAAAGATTCCAGCCGCGACCGAGCACGCTGTCGCCCGGGTTACCACTGCGCCAGTAACGCTGCCAGCGCACCGGCAGACGCGACGGCAGGACGAAATCCAGTTCGTCGTCGCCACTGAGGAACTTCTGCCCGCTGATGATATCCACCGGGCGGGCGATAATTCCTCCCGCCGCGATGGCAGTCAGCATTGCGCCGAAGCGGCAGGCGATGCGTCCGATTTTGCTGATACCCGGCAGTTTCGACAACAGCTTACCCACCGCGCCGACCTTACCGGCCGCACCACCCCAGCCGCCCGCCAGGCCGGCAAACAGCAGGGTCAGATCCGAAACTTTATACAGCCATTCAGGGACTTCCGGGGTTATCGGCAGGGTCTGTTCCGGGTCGCCGCCAATACGGACATTGCCGGAGCCGGTCATCACCTTCGCATCGCAGGTTGTGCTGTTCCCGATACGGGCGGCAGGAAGACCATTGATGTATACACGGGAGGATCCTTCTGCCATCTGCTGCGAGCCGTCGTCATCGCACGCCACCATGCTGTCCGTGGCAATAGCGGCGGGCTTACCGTTGATAAAGACGTCAGGAGAGCCGGTGGTGATGACGCCTTTCTTCGTCATGTTCTCCGCCATACTTCCGGCAATGCCGTCGCGCACGCCGGTCGCCACCTCCCCGGCGAGAAAGCCGACTGCGAGGCTGGCGCCGATAAGCAGCACACCGATGCCCAGGCAGGAGGCGCCGATGCCTGCGATCATCAGCGCACCGGCCGCGATGCCGCCCAGCGCCGCAATCGCGCCGCCGACAAGGGTGCCGAGGATCATTCCGGCCAGCGCGCCGGAATGGCCTATATCATCACCGGCACGCGCAGCTTCAAACATAACAATATTCCTTATCGTTAAGCGTGGGGACGAAAGCTTCTGAGCAGGTCATCAAACAGGCTGCTGTCTCTTTCGGTAAGCTTTTCTGCTGATGACATGGTGAAAACAAGAATATGTGCACCCTGCGTATTGAAAACGGCCTGCTGCTGCCAGATGCGCTTACCTTCGCGCAGAAAAGTGGCGTGCACACTTTCACCCTGTAAAAGATTATCGCCCAGCATCACGGCACAGCGTTCACTCTGCTTCCAGCCTTTCAGGTGCTTTTGCATCAGAGCCAGTTGGCGATCGGTGTATGCCGTCAGGTTCTCGCCCTGGTCGAGCGTATCGCGGGCAATATTGAAGGAGGGCACCTGAGTGTCCCGGGAGGTAAAGACGTTGACCGTACGGTCCAGATAGCCTTCAGGAAGCCTGACCTGCCCCTCACTGAAGTGTGCAATTTCATGTTGATCTGACATTAAGCGGATTCCACCACATGTTTCAGACGTCTGACTGTTGTATCCCCTGGATCCCGAACTTTCTCCTCAAAAGAAAATGCCCATGAGAATGAGCCAGAATGTTCGACAGAGCGTTTATTGTCCTTCTATAGAAGAATTCATTCTATCTTTTCTGCACTGGCTGGCAACTTCTGCATCTAAGGAGCGTGGGCACCCTGAATGTGCCGCAGGCACATTCAGGCGGAAATCAGGCTAAAGATAATACCTTTGCTGATTCCGCCGGAGCTCCCGGCGAGGTCGGCAACGTAACAGGAGGCAGTTTAGATATCGAAAATTATTGTACGTTAAGGAGCTTTTTTGACCTTGCTACTTTAGCTGGCCTCATCCACGAAACTTACCGGAAGCCGGTATCCGGTTGATTTAATGATAAAATTATTTAATCATATTGTTTCATTACTGCATCTGTGACAGTAATGAAAAAATGAGTTTACCTTTCACCTGATATGGAACTGTGTTAAATGAAAAACATAACTATTTTAAGCACTCTACTTATTTCTCTTGGGCTATCTGGCTGCGGAATGGTTGATAATGCTGTTCGGGGTGATGAAAGCCTTAAGGAAAAAGCTGCATTTGCTCTGGGCACAACTTCAGATAAAATAACGATAAGTAACCGGAAAGCCGATATAGACTCAGTTAAATTCAATGCAACTACAAAGGGTAAAGTATACCAGTGCTATTATACCTCCGCTGGTATAAGTAGCGATGCATTGTGCTCTCCTACAGACGGTTCTGGTTTACCGGCTGGCTCTCAATGTAATGCCTTACTTAAAGCCGCCGGTAAATGTTAATTTAATTTTTGTAACCGGAGCGCGAGCAGTGCGCAGCGCGACCTGGAATGTGCCGCTTGCGGCACATGAAGGCGGAAATCAGGCTGAAGAAGACTCAGTTCTGGCATCCGCCGGTGCGCCCGGCGAAGCCGGCAACGTAATAGCCTGTGGCTATCAACCCCCTCATCCCTGCTAAGCCATAACCCGTTAAAAGCGACACAGAACGTCCTGTGCGCGGTCGGAGTGGTCACGTCGAGGCTTTGCCGAAGACGGGGCGTATCTCCGCGTTAGCGTCCCGTCAGGGCGCTTACGAGCGTGTTACTCCATACTCACCGCGACACTACGTGAAGCAACTTAAAACCTTAGTTACATCATCCCCTTTAAAAGCGGCACTGTTCCGGGCCTTCGGCCCGGGGCGGCGCGGCTTTTCAGGGGCTGAATGACCGCACGGTAGCCGGCTTCTGGCGCTGACGGGACCCGCCGCGTGCGGTGGGGGGAAGCTTATTTCTGAGCGGCGCAGCCATGAGGCTGCTGCGAGCGAAGGCCTCTTTAACTCTTCCCCGTTATCCACCGTTTTTATCCAGTGAATAAGGTGCATCTTTTATGAATATAAGTAAGGACGAAGTCCTGAATATATTGCGCCTTTCCTGACAGGGGTTGCAGAAAAGGCCTTTATCCTGTTTGCGAAAATCTGTGGGTAAAAGAAAGTGATGGCCATAACTCGCCCTTTCGGGGCATGCCGGCAACGGGAAAGGCCTGAGTGTTGCGTAATATTTAACCGGATATTTGTGACAGACGTGCGGAAGCCTCCGCAGCAAAGCGGAGGTTTAAAAACGGCGGGCTAGTGAGGGGGCGATGTTCCCGGCGGCTCCAGGCTGACCAGCTCCAGCTGATACAGCTGCGACCAGACCAGTTTCTCGAACTGCTGATGCGTCATATGGCCGGTCTGGCCTTTCATGCTGCGCATCAGGTCCTCGGACACCTGGCGCTTGCGCTCGTCAAAGGGCCGCGCCGCGAGTTTTTTGCGCTGCTTGCCCTCAAGGGCGCGCGTTCTGCGCGACAGGATGGTCTGGTGCCGGCAGCGCTCGTACCAGCGACGGCGTGCGGCTTTCAGGCTCAGGGTTTCGCCTGGTGCCAGCTGGCCGTCCTGAATGGCGGCCCGGCGTTCTTCCTGTTCGGCCCGGAGTTTGTCCATATCCACACCGGTGAGGCGCCAGCCGGCTTCGGTGATGATGATGTGTTTCGGGAACCGGCAGTTATTGATGACATCCCACTCAGACTCCGGCTCCTCGATGACACCGAACGGCACCAGAGCGGTGATGAGGCGTGAAACACGAGAGACGGTGACCGCCTCCTCAGGAATAATGTTGCCCTGTTCATCCCTGGGACTCAGCTCTTCCGCCAGCTTTGTGGTATTGATGGTCACGATGTCGGTGGCCAGATCGACCTTATTCATGAACAGGATGAACAGCGCATCAAACAGGTTCCGGCGCTCAGGATAAAATGCCCGCTTGCGGCCGGTCTGCGGTCGCAGGAAGGTGAAGAGGGGATCGGCAGAGACCCGGCGTCGTATAACCCATTCCCCGGTTGTTTTGTCCCGTGCGATCAGGTTGCGCAGGGCGCGGCCATGCTCTTTGCTGAGGGCTTTGTAGTGTGCCGGGCGTACATACTGTGGAACCGGGCATTTACAGGCCGTGGAATGAGTACCACGGTGGCGACGGTCGTCGCGTAGTTTTAAATTGTCATTCACGACGGCCTTTACTTATGGCGGCCGTCTGTTGTTTTATGTGGTGCATGCGTTATAATCCTTCACAGGCGCTGCGCCTGCTTTTGGACCCCCTGATATCTGACGATTCCGCCAAGTTTCATACAGATTTCGGGGGGTTTTTGCATTCAGGCTCCGGCAGACCTGCCGCCACCTGCTCCCGGGCGTCTTGCGGACACGCCCCATCCATAAATTCCTTGTTCTCTCCGTCCGCTCGCATGTACAGACGAAAAGCATGAATTATACCTGTCTCCCATAACCCTCCGTCCCACCACAAGACATCAGATCAGGTCAGTATGCTGATTTGAGATAAGTTCATAATTCAGATTTGTAGCAATGAAAACGCCTCACCACAGGGTTTCATATACAGTGAAGTCTATCCAATTGGCGTCAGGTTTTCCAGTGTATCGAACTAGACTCGTTCAGGCCGCATCAATATAACGACAGATTACCGTCTGACGAGTCACAAAACCGATACTGCAAAAACTTTAACCTGTACCCTACATTCGCTCAACACACGCGCTGGAATCGTTAGAGTCGGGTTGAAGGCTAAAACCGATTGGTATAAATGGCATGGTTTTCCAGAGATGCCTCAGGTTATGCTGCGGCAAAGATATCAGCGCAATTAAGAATGGTTCGACCATATTTACTGTCTTCTGAAAACAGGCATGCAGCTTCTGGCAGTGCGTAACCTATCTGTTCCTACATGACCTGCGGCAAATCTTTGCGACGGCGTTCATGGATAACGGAGAATATTTGTTACTGCTAAGGATGCGGTGGGTCATGCAAGTGTGTCCGGAAGTACGGTCGGCATATCGAGACGAAGATGAGCAGTACGCGGGAGAGCTTATATATTTAAAACCGGCTTATATTCGATCTCAAGATTTAGAAAGCCGAACATAAGGTTTTGCTTGGTTGAAAAGGCCCGGAGGGACCGGGCGTGTCAGCATTTTAATATCGTCGGCTGTCAGGTCTCCCTCAAATTTATTAATTCGAAGGATGGATAAATCATGAATTACATCTGTCTTTTATCTTTTTGTATGTGATTGTCTTTACGAAAGATATACTTTATAGAGAGGAGTATATTCTTGATTGAAACATAGGTTCCTACAGGTATAGCAACCCATAAAATGATTAGAGAAAGCTCGTTAGGTATTCTGTAAAACCAATAAACTACCATGTTCAAATTAAGATATAATGCCGGAACTATCAAAAATGAAATAATAACGCATAAATAATGCCATTTCTTTTCAAAATGCATCGCAAACACCTTAATCACAGTACCAGAACCATTGGACTGGTTCTGGTATGATGCAATAAACCCGTGGGATTATCGGCAGGTTCCACCAAAGCCGCCATCATTACAACTACTGCGACCTCGGTTATCTGAATTGCTGTTATCAGAACCTTTGAAGCAACCTCCTGCGATAACCCCGCCTATCAGTCCACCTGCAAAGCCGAGCGGAGTACCGGATGACAGGCCTCCGATAAGACCGCCTGCAACTCCATTTGAACAATCTCCCTGACCTAAGCCTTGGTTTTTAGCGGCAGTATTACCCAAACGTCCATTAGCCTGCGCACCATAGCCTATCCCGCCCAAAGACGAGTTATCCCGGGAGCTTCCATAATTCCTTTCATGATCTCCGGAATTACCACCTCCGCTTACTTTAGCTATTTCATCCAAAGACAACTCTCTGATATTAAGCATAAAAATCCCTCTTTGTATGTAATGTAAATTTTGCACTATGTGCTATTTGTTTATCACATAGGTAAGGCGTAAATAAAATTAAACTATTGTAATAATATGTAAATTAAAGTGGATTGTTTTTTTGGATGATTATAAGCAAATTACAATATTTTTTCTGCGCAGTATTGCAATCGGTTATTTTATAACTGTTTATTCTGTAGGACACCTTGAGGTTAGGCTGCATTAAGTGCAAACCGATGGGAATGAGCCGTTGTCAATGGTGTGCTTAATTGAGTGCCGCCAGAATCTGTTTGGGAGAAGCCAGACCAGCAAAGATTATGATGGTTCCGGGCGACGCATTCCCAACTGGCATTAGAATCAGTCTGGCGTCCCCGTAGGAGCCTGCGCGAGTTTCCAGTACAGGGGCATGGTTCACGGCGTTCAGCTCATCCACGCCGGCGTTGCGAGCCCGGCTTTAGTTTTCAGGTGCCCTTCGCTATGCTCGGTGTGATGAATCTCGTTATGGTATATAAGGCAGCCTACTGTGCCTTTGGTTCTTCAGCCGTCCGATAACGGGGCACGATGCCTCCCGCTTCGATGCAAGTATAGGCCACATTTCTAAAGATATACCGCACGTCAAGGCAGGTTTTCATCATCTGTCCTGCTATTGTTGCTGCTTCTGGCTGACCTGTACCAGTTCTTCCGGATGCGCCTGCAGATAGCCAACAGCTATTTTCCCCGATCCGGGCTTCCCGCCTCTGGCCTGTCTTCAGAACTTTCGGCCAGTGCCATCTTAATTACTTGTACTTCCTTATACAGCATTGCATAAGCGAACTGCTTCTTGAGGCGGATGCTCTCCGACCCGCTTAACTACAGAGGTTTCCATGCCGCCAAACTTCTTGCGCCAGGTTTAGAAGATTTCGTTTGAAATAGGATGCTTGCGGCAGAGTTCACGGGACGAACCCCGGGCTTCGTCCTCGCGGAGGAGACTAATGATCAGTTCGTCGCAAATCGCTTCTTCATGGGGATGTCCTCATGTGAATTATGAAGGCATTACTAATATCACGGTGCGTTAATCAACGGGGAACAGCTCAGCTAGATAAGCATCTAAATAATAAGAGATTTTACCTTCACTTTTAGCGCAATCACTAACGGTACTTAAAAACCTAATTAATATTTCAAACCATTTTTTTATTTTCACATGCTAACGGGTGGTTATTAAAAAACAATTTACGCAAACTTATTGTTTACAAAATATTACAATAATTCAATTTTCTTGACGCTTTGCTTATGTGATAAACAAATAGCACATAGTGCAAAATTTACATTACATACAAAGAGGGATTTTTATGTTTAATATCAGAGAGTTGTCTTTGGATGAGATTGCCATGGTTAGTGGTGGTAACGCGAACAGTAACTACGAAGGTGGCGGTTCACGGAGGGGGGGAGGCAGCTCATCTCGCTCTGGCCGTTCGTCAGGCAAAGATATTTACAGTGGTGTAGATTCTTGTGGCGCTGGAATATTAGGTGGCATGGTTGCCGGCTCTGCTGGCGGACCTGTGGGTATGGCTTTAGGGATTGCTGGCGGTATGATAGCTGGTCAATGCACTAAAGATAGCTTTAGCAGTAAAGGCGGCAATGGTAATGCTAATCAAAGCCAGTCTCATGATTTTGGCGGCCAGTGCCACTGGTAATTCCTAAGTAAGTTTTTACACTCCCACTAAGATTACCTCTGCGTTTTAATACCCAGTTATTAATACACGAGATAATGCCGTCTTAGTGGGGTTCAATGATGTTGGTTTTAGCAGGAAATATAAATAGAATGGTTTTTATAAAAAAAATATTTTACTTCTTAGCTTATCTAGGCTTGTTTCTTGTCGGCTTTACATTGTTAAAATACGCGAACATTCTTGATATAAACAACGTCTCAAGAAGTGAAATGATATCGAAGTTTTTTGTTATGATAATCGTACTTATAGCCGTAACTAGATGGGGTATTAATTTATATACCTATTTGACAGGGTATAAGCATAATTAATTGTAATTGAGAAAATTTCATTGTCACTCACGTATTGTTAGTTTTATAAAGCTCATCGGTAAATAATTGAAATAGCGTAGTTATTATATTTAAGGATCTATAAAGTGAATTTCAGGACGAAAGCAATAATTTATTTTGCACCGGTTCTACTATCTATAGGTATTACAGCGTTTCCTCTCCTGACATTAGAGTGGGTCGGGTTGGAAAAGTCATTGTATCTTATGTATTTACTTGAGTTTATCCTTTCCGTTGGAGTCGTGATTTTTCTCTATAGGCAACCTTGGGTGCTTGGTAATAAGAGATTTTTCTTTAAGTGCTTGTTATTGATTATTTCTATCCAACTCCTTATTTATATGATGAAAGAGAGTAGCATTCAATCTGTTCAATTCCCTTTCAATCAAGCGCTCCCATTATTTCTTGCTTTCTTTGCTGTACCTTTTTACGAGGAATGTATTTACAGGGGTTGCCTGATTGACTTTCTTCGTTTAATTTTTAAAAGAAATACTATAATGCCTATAGTATTAACCTCGTTGATTTTCAGCGCCATGCACACACAGTATTCAAGTGTACTGGATTTCTCTGTTTTGTTTGCCGCTTCTGCAATATTTTCGGTTGCACGAATTAAGTCTGGGAGTTTATTACCTTCAATTATACTGCATTCATTAATGAATGTTTTTGTAATTGCACTTAATATTTTTATTTCAAAATAATATGACATTATTCAGAACTGAAGCTCTAGAGCACCAGAACGACACGGCTTTGGGTGAAATAATAATCCCGACATCCGTCAGGAGTTCAATAAGTGCTTTGCTGACGCTTTCCTTATTGGTTCTCATCTTTATTTTTATGAGTAGTGCTGTTTATACCCGAAAAGCTCATCTGTCTGGTATTGTCATGCCTTCATCAGGACTAATAAAGGTTATCCCTCAATATTCAGGTTATGTCACAAAGATGAACATATCTGAGGGGCAGCATGTGAACATTGGCAGCCCACTCTATTATATCAGCGGCGAGCATTATAACGGGCAGGGAGCCGGTACCCTGGCTGAACTGCGCCTATCGTTTAATACACAATATCAGATGCTTGAATCTCAGCAACGACTCGAGATGCGCGACAATAGCCAACAACAGCAGGGACTTCAGCAACGAATTTCTTCTCTTAAACCGCAAATATTGAGTGCGCAGCAACGCCTTAAAGAAGCTGAAAATCAGGCAGATATTTCCACCACAATGATGAAGCGTTATCGAGATCTTGTACCACGCCACTACGTCTCAGAAATCGAATATAAGCAGAGACAAATGGCTGTCTCTGCCGCTAATGAAAACGTTGAAGAACAGCGCATGGCCCTTTTGCAACTTCGTACGGCTAAAGAAGCGGCAGAAGATGAACTTCAGCACCTGATTAAACTTGGGGAGAGCCGGAATCAGGAGCTCGACCGACAGCTACAGGAGATCAAACAGCAACAGGTAGAGCTGGCCAGTCAGGAGAGTTTTATGCTAACGGCCCCAGTCTCTGGGACAGTTGCTGCCGTTTTGATAAAAGAAGGACAACCAGTCCATGCCTCTGAACCGGTCATGACCATCGTACCAGATGATGCCCGTCTCCAGGTTGAACTATATGCAACCAGCCAGAACGCTGGATTTATTCAGCCCGGGCAACGCGTTGCGCTTCGCTTCAGTGCATTCCCATATCAGAAATTTGGTGTTCAGTACGGTGTTATCAAGGACATTAGTCATACCACGCTGGCACCTGCAGACCTACTCTCCGTCTCACCGGTGACCTGGAAAGAAAATGAAGGGCACTACCGTGTCATTGTTGAACCGGAGCAAATATTTATTCATGCCTACGGCAGGCAGGAGCCTCTACGCCCAGGTATGACTCTTGAAGGGGACGTAAACCTAGATACCCGCTATCTGTGGGAGTGGCTGACGGAACCACTGTGGAGTGTGAAAGGAAAACTGTGATGGAAGCATTGAACTGGAGTGGCAGGAAACGCTTGCCCGTAATACGACAGGCAGAGTCTGCGGAGTGTGGATTAGCCTGCCTGGCTATGATGGCTAGCTGGTACGGACATAATATAGATTTACCGAGCTTGAGGGAATTTTTTGCTGTTAGTTCTCAAGGAATGACTCTTAAAAGGCTTACGGAATGCGCTGCAGGTCTCCGTCTGTCATCACGGGCAGTCAGACTGGAGCTATCGGATCTTAAGTCGCTCGATCTGCCGTGCATCCTCCACTGGAACATGAACCATTTTGTCGTTCTCCATAAAGTACGGGGAAACCAACTCACTTTGCATGATCCTGAAAGGGGAAAAGTAACATTACCTTTGCAGGAGGCAGGAAAACATTTTACTGGTGTGGCACTGGAGTTAACTCCTGCCGCTGACTTCATGCCGAGGGATGATAGAAAAAAAATACATCTGCGCCAGTTGACTGGAAAAACCTCTGGACTGGTTCCGGCAATGCTACGTATTTTTATTTTCGCATTAGCGCTGGAAATTCTGGCGTTAGGTTCGCCTCTCCTTAATCAGCTTGTGATTGATGAAGTACTGGTAACCGCGGATAGAAATCTACTTACACTTGTTATCGCGGCATTATTCTTGCTAACCCTGACAAATATGATGCTCTCACTGGCCAGGCAGTGGGCAACCATCACCCTTTCGGTAAACTTCAACATGCAATGGACCGCCAGAGTCTTTCACCATCTGGTACGGCTTCCTCTGGCTTGGTTTGATGCGCGCAGTTTGGGAAGTATCAGTGCCCGTTTTAGCGCAGTCGACAATATCCAGCAAGCGTTGACCACTCAATTGCTTGAAGGGATTATGGATGTGTTGTTGGTGCTTACTTCGCTTACGATGATGATCTTGTATAGCCCAAGTATGACATTGATTGCGGTTCTTGCTGCAGTGATCTACGGACTCATGAGAGCATTATGGTACCCTTCATTGAAGCAGTCTGCAGAGGATACATGGGATGCAGAAGCTCGCGAATCCGGACATTTCCTTGAAACACTGGGTGGTATTCTTAGCCTCAGGATTAATGGTGTAATGTCACACAGGGAAGCTGCCTGGCTCAATCTCAATGTCGTACGCAGGAATACCCATTTACGTCAGAGTCGCCTGATGATGTGGTATAACGTTGCACATACGCTAACGGGTAGTGTTGTTACCGCCATTATTTTATGGAAAGGTGCGGGCGCTGTACTTGACGGTACCTTTACCGTAGGCATGCTGGTCGCCTATTTAGCTTATCAGGAGCGCTTCTCTGGCAGTATTAGTAATTTGACAGACATGGTGTTTTCTTGGCGTATGCTCGATATTTACAATACTCGTTTGGCCGATATTGTGCTGAGCCAAACCGAAGAGCAATTACATCAACCTAATTCGGCAGTTGTAAACGTTCGCGACTACTCCCCTGCTATGAGAGAATTCTCTCCTGCAGAGGCGGAACCACCATTGATCCTGAATAGTATTTCATTTTTCCATAATGGTTCAGGTGAGAAAGTAATCAGAGACATATCGCTGACAGTGAATCCAGGTGAAGTCGTGGCTATAACGGGTAAGTCAGGTTGCGGTAAATCTACGTTATTCAAACTGATCTTGGGAATCCACTCTCCGGAAAGCGGCGTTATCCGTACCTTTGGAGTACCTCACACGCACCCCCACTATTTTCAGGTGCGTCAGCGTATTGGAACTGTTCTTCAGGAAGACCAACTTTTCAGGGGGTCAATTGCTGAAAACATCATATTCTTCAACGAAGAGCGTGATCAGGAAAGAATGGCATGGTGCGCGAGAATAGCCCTCGTTTACGATGATATTATGTCGATGCCGATGGGATTTCAGACATTAATTGGCGAAACCGGGGGCACCCTTTCTGGCGGCCAGAAACAAAGGGTTTTGCTTGCGCGGGCATTGTATAAGAAGCCTGGATTTTTGCTTCTTGATGAAGCAACTAGCCACTTGGATGTAGAAAGTGAAATTATCATAAGTCAGACACTTCGATCTTTGGGTATTCCCGTTTTACTCATCGCTCACCGTCAGGAAACTTTAGCTTCGGCTGATCGAATTCTGTTTATGGAAGAGGGTACAATAATTAGACAGACGCTGGGAGCTAACGGGCTTAAGTGCCAGGAATCTTGTTGAGAAATACTACCCAATGTCCATGAAACAATTACGCGCAGTTTGCGCTTAACCCTTCATGTCAATATAGCGTTCCTATCAGATAGGATATAGACATTTTCAGTAGGAACGCTGTTTGAAGAACTCGAGTGTTATTCAAGCACGACAGCTAGATCGCAATATTGAATGTAATCTTTAATAGAAAGATTATATTTTGAGTTAAACTGTAAGATTGCTATTTCATTTCTAAGGTCAAAGCTAATTTGAGGGCCATTAGCAAGATGGTATTTTGTGCCAGTATAGTCCAAAGGCCTGTTCTGGTTATTGCTGTAATTTCTAACTCTTCCGTATAATTCTATATATTTCTTAGTGACGTCATCATGAGAAACCTTTTCCTTCATGAGTCCAAACATAATTCGTAAATAATGAAATGGATGCTGTGAAATTGTTTTATTATGATTTAAAATTTCTGTGTCGATAGCGTATTCATCGGTGGGTAGTGCTTTGATATCCAATTTTAAACTGGGGAAGTTAACAGGATGGTTATATTTAATCAATAAACCATCCCATTCTGATCCAATATAGCCGTTCTGATTAATCAATGAAAGGTATAAACTATTTTCGAACATTTCGGTTGCAATAATTAGAGATAAAAGAAAAAGGTCGATCGGTTTTTCTCCATATTTCAATACTGCTTGAATTCTATCAAGCCATAAGTTCGTACTTCTCAAGTCCATGTTAAAAAAATTAGCTATGCATGATAAAATTTTTACCGACAATATGTTTCCATCGTTGTCTTTAAGGTCAAATGGGGTCTTGGCTTGCTCCTTGTAGGTAAAACATTCTGCGTTTTCAGTGACCTTTTGTGTTATGAAAAGATCTAAAGGTTGTTGATTCAGAGTGATGGAACGATTAAAAAACCTGTCCAGATATTTTGAAGAATTGAATCCTGAACCATAAATTGCTTTAATAGAGTGTTGTAATTGCTCTTTATCCGTAGCCATAATGAATACAACATTTTTTATATCAAAAATATGTTTCACTGTCTCAAGCATTTCTATGGCATAAGTTGGCCTACATCTATCTAATTCATCTATAAATACAAATAGAGGATTATTATAAACACTATTTCCTTCAGTAACAGCCTCAAGCCATTCAGATATGGATTTTTTTAAATCATCTATAGACTTATTTGATTCTTCATGTGTTTTTATCGCTGTTTCAATTATTTTTTCACCAACCTCATCTAAATCCTCTACATCTTTAATCGCATCAAAGTCGAGACCAAATTTGTTTTTCAAAATTGTTTTGGTCGCCACTGGAGCCATATCTTTCAATAGCTTCCATACGCTTTTAAAATATACATTCTCTATGATTTTAACTTCAGTTTTTGAAATCAAACACTTTTGAATTTCTGCTATCACAGTTAAAAAAGGGTCATTCGAATGGTCGTTCTTCCAGCAGTCAACGTAAACAGTGGGGTACGTAGAATTTAAACTATTTTCCCAACGCCTGAGGAACCATGTTTTACCGGTACCCCAACCGGAATTAATGTTTATAACATAAGATCCTTGCTTTGCTTTATCCACAAGGAATGTAGTGAGAAATTTTGCATGCTCTGAGCGATTTAAACTGTCCCCAGGTAGGTCTTCAGCTGGTTCGCTCCAATCAAAGTCACGATTGTTATCCATTTTTCAGCCCCTTATAAGATGTATGCTTCATTTTATGAAAAGCAGTGATGAAAAAACATCCCATTCTATACTTATTAAAATGTACCTTTGAAAAAGTAGAGATGTGCTGATACGCTTGGGCTGGCCATCCGGTACCAGATTTCACGCTACGCACCGGTGGCTTTTCGCCGGCAGCCGCCGGTTTTCACTCACGGGGTTACGGAGCACGATGCCAGGCTTACCTGATGAAGACAACTTTCTTCCTTTCTCGGCCCAGGAGCGTTTCGGCGACGAAATCACCCCCCTGCCTTCCCTTGCAGGTGACACTGTCACCCCCGTCAATCCGGCCCGGGCCTACCTCATTTCCCTGAATTCATCCCGCAGCCGGCAGACCATGGCTTCGTTCCTGAATACGGTGGCCCGGATTCTCGGCGCCCGGGACCTGACCGACTGCAGCTGGGCGGCGCTGCGCCGGCACCATGTCCTGGCCCTCACCGAGATGCTGCGGGACACGGGTCTGGCGGTGGCCACCATCAACACCTATCTCTCTGCCCTGCGCGGCGTGGCGCTCGAGGCCTGGATGCTGAAGCTGATGAGCGTCGAGGATTACCACCATATCAGGGCCGTGCGTTCAGTGCGGGGCAGCGCACTTCCGCGGGGTCGAGCCCTGAGCCGGGAGGAAATACGTGAGTTATTCGGTGCCTGTGAGGAGGATCGGAGCAGCAAAGGCGTGCGCGATGCGGCCCTGCTGGGCGTCCTTCTCGGATGTGGCTTACGCCGCTCTGAAGCCGTGGCTCTGAGTTACGGGGATATCCTGGCAGGCGACCGCGCTCTGAAAGTCCTCGGTAAGGGGAACAAGGAGCGGCTGGCGTATGTCCCGGCCGGGGCCTGGCAGCGGCTGGAGCTGTGGGTGGACCAGGTCCGGGGCGAGGCACCCGGGCCGCTGTTCACCCGTATCCGCCGGCACGACTGCCTCACGGACGAGCGGCTGACCGACCAGGCGGTGTACCATATCCTGCAGGTGCGTCAGCGTGAGGCCGGTCTGGACAGATGCGCCCCGCATGACCTGCGGCGAACCTTTGCCACGGCGCTGCTGGATAACGGGGAAGATCTGATTACGGTGAAGGATGCGATGGGCCATGCCAGTGTGACCACCACCCAGAAATATGACCGGCGCGGGGATGAAAAATTGCGTAAGGCACGGGAGCGACTGGATTTTGAGAGCTGAACAGTTCAGCGTCGCGCTCCGGACATTATCAGTCCTGACCATAACAAGAAGGCTCTGCATCCGCCTCACTGATGCTTTTCAAGGATATCCGGGATAAAGCGGGGCCATAAGTTCCGCTTCGTGCGAATAGGAGACTTTCAGCCCATACAAGACATACCAGTCACGCATTCTTATCACTCTTCACAATATCCAACTGCCTAATTGAACTAAGCCATCCTTGAAATGATATTGTTAAAAGTTCGAGCATCTAGCTAGTCCAGTTTCTAACACTGTCTAAATATACATACAAAGAAATTCCCTCTGGGTCAAATGAGTGATAAAGTTTCACCCATAAGACCCACTGGAGGTGCTATGTCTGAATTTGAATTATTAGCGCAGAATCTGCTTGAAAAGGCCGAAGCGGAAGAAAAGTTGCGACAGGAAAATGATAAAAAACTCATCGAGCAGGTACTGGAAATCTATGATCAGAAATACGTGGCAGAGCTGCTCAGAAAAGTCGGTAAAAATGAATGGAGTCGCGAGACGCTTAATCGCTGGATTAATGGTAAGTGCGCGCCAAAGTCGCTGACGTCAGCGGAAGAAGCGCTTCTGCGAAAGATGCTGCCGGAAACGCCTGCGCATCACCCGAACTATGCCTTCCGGTTTATCGACCTGTTTGCTGGCATTGGCGGTATACGAAAAGGCTTTGAAGGCATCGGCGGTCAGTGCGTGTTTACCAGCGAATGGAATAAAGAGGCTGTGCGCACGTATAAAGCCAACTGGTTTAATGATGAGCATGCGCACACATTTAATCTCGACATTCGGGAGGTGACG
>Ga0157360_1000439_pt1 | contig 15517 bp, 16 predicted proteins | sample AttlaeALBM1_FD_111483 | JGI IMG/M metagenome (GOLD analysis project Ga0157360, IMG submission 111483) | Fungus gardens microbial communities from leaf cutter ant in Ribeirão Preto, State of São Paulo, Brazil - Atta laevigata ALBM1 | ecosystem: Host-associated > Fungi > Mycelium > Unclassified ... | reverse complement strand
GCTGCAGTCGATGTTCCAGAACCTCGGCGGCCAGAAGCAGAAAGCCCGCAAGCTGAAGATCAAAGAAGCGATGAAGCTGCTGATCGAAGAAGAAGCGGCAAAACTGGTGAATCCGGAAGAGCTTAAACAGGACGCCATCGATGCCGTCGAGCAGCACGGTATCGTGTTTATCGATGAGATCGACAAAATCTGTAAGCGCGGCGGCCAGAATGCTGGCGGTCCGGATGTGTCACGCGAAGGCGTTCAGCGCGACCTGCTGCCGCTGGTGGAAGGCTGCACGGTCTCAACCAAACACGGTATGGTGAAAACGGACCACATTCTGTTTATCGCTTCGGGCGCGTTCCAGGTTGCCAGCCCTTCCGATTTGATCCCGGAACTGCAGGGTCGTCTGCCTATCCGCGTTGAACTGCAGGCGCTGACCGTGAATGATTTCGAACGCATTCTGACCGAGCCTAATGCGTCGGTAACCGTGCAGTACAAAGCGCTGATGAATACCGAAGGCGTGAATATTGAGTTCACCGAGGATGGTATCCGCCGGATCGCTGAGGCCGCATGGCAGGTTAACGAAACCACCGAAAACATCGGTGCGCGTCGTCTGCATACCGTACTGGAACGTCTGATGGAGGATATCTCCTATGACGCCAGCGATCGTCACGGTGAATCGGTCACCATCGATGCTGACTATGTGGGTAAACATCTGGATGAACTGGTGGCTGACGAAGACCTGAGCCGCTTCATTCTCTGATTCACGGATGTCGCACTTTTCAGAAGCCCAGCCGAACCGGCTGGGCTTTTTTATGCATGTTCTTGATCGAACGATGCTTTTTTCAGAGTGATGATTTTGCCAACAATCTGCATATAGCGATATACTTAGCATTCCTGTGGCAAACAGACGAAACCCTTATGAAATACGATACATCTGAACTCTGCGACATCTACCATGAAGAAGTGAATGTGGTTGAACCGCTTTTTTCAAACTTTGGTGGGCGCACTTCATTCGGTGGTCAGATTACCACAGTGAAATGCTTTGAAGACAACGGCTTACTCTACGACCTGCTGGAAGAAAATGGCCGCGGTCGGGTGCTGGTGATTGATGGCGGCGGTTCCGTACGTCGGGCGCTGGTGGATGCGCAGCTGGCACGTCTGGCAGCCACTAACGAGTGGGAAGGCCTGGTCATCTACGGGTCAGTACGTCAGGTTGACGAGCTGGAAGAGCTGGAAATTGGCATTCAGGCGATTGCCGCCATTCCGGCCGGCGCGGCGGGTGAAGGGATTGGCGAAAGCGATGTGCGCGTCAATTTCGGCGGCGTGACCTTCTTTTCCGGTGACCATCTCTATGCCGACAATACCGGTATCATTCTGTCAGAGGATGCGCTGGACCTCGAATAAGGTCCGACAGCAGCCGGGAGCAGACATGAAAACGGGTGCCTGAGCACCCGTTTTTCACATCAGCTGAGGCTTCAAACCTCTTCCATTTTTCCCAGCAGTGCGCGCAGACGTTCCTGCCAGACGTGCTGCTCTTCTTTCAGGTGCTGATTTTCACGCATCAGCGCATCGTGGTTGCCCGCGACTTGTTGCGCATCGTTACGCAGTGAGTTGTTCTGCTCTTTCAGCTCTTCGATTTCCATCTGCAACAGGGTGATGGTATCAATCGCCTGCTGTACTTTCGCTTCCAGTTTCTCAAACACTTCAAATGACATCTTTCTGACCTCTCCTAAATTCTGCAAGGCGTTGATGATGCCAGCTTAAGCCAGCAACGTTGTCCCGATTGTATGTAGCCTCACCCCGCAAGTCCAGCAACGTGGCCGCCGCGAGCGCAGTCTGTAACACTTTTCAGTCAATCCCTGAAACCGGGCGTCGCAGAGGACAGCCGTGGTCCGATCCCACGTCAACAGGGCGCGAATTGTGGTTAAAGAAAGCAGGAATACGCGAAATCGCGCATTTTTATGACACAGTACACAAAAAATGATTTCGCTATTTCTCGTTTATGTTCGTTAACGATAAATTCACATCAGCCCTACATCAAAGCTGGGTGACTCATGGACTGAGAACAAAAACTGATAAAATTTAACCTCGCTTCAGGAACCACTATTATGAGTCAGACAACTAACACGCTCAAAGGTCAGTGTATTGCCGAATTTCTGGGGACAGGCTTGATAATCTTCTTTGGCGCAGGCTGTGTGGCTGCTCTGAAACTCGCCGGTGCCGCATTCGGTCAGTGGGAAATCTGCATTATCTGGGGCTTAGCCGTCTCAATGGCGGTGTATCTTACCGCGGGCGTTTCAGGCGCGCACCTGAACCCTGCCGTCACGGTCGCGCTCTGCCTGTTCGCCAGCTTCGACGGTCGTAAAGTACTGCCCTACATTCTGGCGCAGGTCGCCGGCGCATTCTGCGCGGCCGCGCTGGTTTATGGTCTTTACTACAGCCTCTTTTTCGATTACGAGCAGAGTCACCAGATGGTGCGCGGCACCGTTCAGAGTCTGGATCTGGCGGGCATCTTCTCTACCTATCCTAATCCGCACATCAGCGTCGGTCAGGCGTTCCTGGTCGAGATGGTCATTACCGCTGTACTGATGGCAGTGATTATGGCGCTGACCGACGATGGCAACGGCGTTCCGCGTGGCCCGATGGCGCCGCTGCTGATTGGCCTGCTGGTTGCGGTTATCGGTGGCTCCATGGGTCCACTGACCGGCTTCGCCCTGAACCCGGCGCGTGATTTCGGACCGAAGCTGTTCGCCTTCATCGCAGGCTGGGGTAACGTGGCGTTCACGGGCGGTAAAGATATCCCTTACTTCCTGGTCCCTGTTTTTGGCCCGCTGGTCGGTGCCTGCCTGGGTGCCGTGGGATATCGCACTCTGATTGGTCGCTACCTGCCAGGTATCGCGCAGGAACCTGCAAACGTCCCGGCAGAAAAACCCGTTGCACGCGCTCAGCAGCGTAAAGCGTAAGTTTCACCTTTTATCATCAGGACTGAATTTATGACTACCACAACAGATAAAAAGTATATCGTCGCGCTCGATCAGGGCACTACCAGTTCACGTGCCGTCATCCTCGATCACGACTCCAATATCGTCGCGGTATCGCAGCGCGAATTCACCCAGATCTACCCGAAAGCGGGCTGGGTTGAGCATGACCCGATGGATATCTGGGCGTCGCAAAGCTCGACGCTGGTAGAAGTGCTGGCGCACGCCGACATCCGCTCTGATGAGATTGCGGCAATCGGTATCACCAACCAGCGTGAAACCGCGATTGTCTGGGAAAAAGAGACCGGTAAGCCGATCTACAACGCGATCGTCTGGCAGGATCCACGCACCGCAGACTACTGTAACAAACTGAAGAAAGAGGGTCTGGAAGAGTACATCCAGCACACCACCGGCCTGGTGATTAACCCGTACTTCTCCGGCACCAAAGTGAAGTGGATTCTTGATCACGTTGAGGGTGCGCGTGAGCGTGCGAAACGTGGCGAGCTGCTGTTCGGCACCGTGGATACCTGGCTGGTCTGGAAAATGACGCAGGGTCGTGTGCATATCACCGACTACACCAACGCCTCCCGTACCATGATGTTCAACATTCACAAGCTGGAGTGGGATCAGCGCATGCTGGATATTCTGGATATCCCGCGTGAAATGCTGCCGGAAGTGAAGTCCTCTTCGGAAGTCTACGGTCAGACCAACATCGGCGGTAAAGGCGGTACCCGTATTCCAATCGCCGGTATTGCCGGTGACCAGCAGGCCGCGCTGTATGGCCAGCTCTGCGTCCAGCCTGGCATGGCGAAAAACACCTACGGCACCGGCTGCTTTATGCTGATGAACACCGGGACTGAAGCGGTGACCTCCACGCACGGCCTGCTGACCACCATCGCCTGTGGCCCGCGCGGTGAAGTGAACTATGCGCTGGAAGGCGCGGTGTTTATCGGCGGTGCCTCTATTCAGTGGCTGCGTGATGAGATGAAGCTGATCAGCGAAGCCGCTGACTCTGAATACTTCGCGATGAAAGTCAAAGATACCAACGGCGTCTACATGGTGCCGGCGTTCACCGGTCTGGGCGCACCTTACTGGGACCCGTATGCCCGTGGCGCGATCTTCGGTCTGACCCGTGGTGCTAACTCCAACCACATCATCCGCGCGACGCTGGAGTCCATCGCTTATCAGACGCGCGACGTGCTGGAAGCGATGCAGAACGATGCCAACACCCGCCTGCAGGCGCTGCGTGTGGATGGCGGTGCGGTCTCCAACAACTTCCTGATGCAGTTCCAGGCTGACATTCTGGGCACCCGCGTTGAGCGCCCGGAAGTCCGCGAAGTGACCGCGCTGGGTTCTGCTTATCTGGCCGGTCTGGCTGTGGGCTTCTGGCAGGATCTGGATGAAGTGCGCGCCAAAGCCGTTATCGAACGTGAGTTCCGTCCAAGCCTGGAAACCACCGAGCGTAACTTCCGTTATGCCGGCTGGAAAAAAGCGGTTGCCCGCGCTCAGGCCTGGGAAGAGCAGGAGTAATAGCCAGGCCCGCGGCGACCATCGTCGCGGGCCTTTCCCCGCCCCACCGCCCCGCTGTGTTACACTGCCTGCCTGTTTTTTGTCAGGTAGATGCCATGAAACGAGAACTTGCCATTGAATTTTCCCGCGTAACCGAAGCAGCCGCGCTGGCGGGCTACCACTGGTTAGGACGCGGCGACAAAAATGCGGCCGATGGCGCGGCTGTCCATGCCATGCGTCATGTCCTGAATTCCATTGAAATCGACGGTCAGATTGTGATCGGTGAAGGCGAGATCGACGAAGCGCCGATGCTCTATATCGGTGAAAAAGTCGGTACGGGACGCGGTGACGCGGTCGATATCGCGGTCGATCCGATCGAAGGCACCCGCATGACGGCGCTGGGTCAGGCGAATGCGCTGGCCGTGATGGCCGTGGGCGACAAGGGAAGCTTCCTGCACGCCCCCGATATGTATATGGAAAAACTGATTGTCGGCCCGGCGGCGCGCGGCGTGATTGACCTCGACCAGCCTCTGGAAACCAACCTCCGCAACATTGCGATCGCGATGAACAAGTCACTGTCGCAGCTTACCGTCTCCATTCTGGCAAAGCCCCGCCATGACGCGGTGATCGGCCAGCTGCAGCAGCTCGGCGTGCGCGTGTTTACCTTCCCGGATGGTGATGTCGCCGCCTCGATTCTGACCTGCATGCCGGACAGCGAAGTGGATGTGATGTATGGCATCGGTGGCGCGCCGGAAGGGGTGGTCTCGGCGGCGGTGATCCGCGCGCTGGACGGGGATATGCAGGGCCGGTTGCTGGCACGGCATCATGTGAAGGGCGACAGCGCCGAAAACCGCCGGCTCGGTGAGCAGGAGCTGCAGCGCTGTGCAGAGATGGGCATCGAAGCGGGCAAAAAACTGACGCTGAGTGAGATGGCGCGCAACGACAATGTAGTGTTTGCCGCCACCGGCATCACCAGTGGCGAGCTGCTGAAAGGCATCACGCGTCAGGGCAATATCGCCACCAGCGAAACCCTGCTGATCCGCGGTAAATCACGCACCATCCGCCGCATCCAGTCGATTCACTACCTCGACCGTAAAGATCCGGCGCTCCATCCGTTTATCCTGTAACCGGCTGGTTGCCGCGCTCCGGCTGACGAGAGAGCGGCAACCAGCAGAGCAGCATCACCAGCGCGGTGAAAAACATCAGCATCCCCAGGCTGAACTGATCGCGCTGCGGCATCAGGGCAGAGAGCCAGGCCACGAGGCCCGATCCCAGGTTCTGCATCCCGCCAATCAGTGCGCCTGCACTCCCCGCCAGCCAGGCATAAGGCTCCATCGCACCGGAGGTCGCCAGCGGGAACAGCATCCCGGCACCGAAGAAGAACAGCGCCGCAGGCACCAGCAGCGTCCAGATATTCATGATGCCGAACCACGCCGGGATCCACATCAGGATGCCCGCCAGCAGGCAGCTGTTCACACCCCACCACATCAGGCTGTGCCAGGAGCCCTGCTCGCGCCCGGCGAACCAGGCACCAAAGAACGCCGCCGGAATCGGCAGAATGAACAGAATGCTGACGGTCAGGCTGGGCAGGCCAAGCACACCGCCCAGCAGTACGCCACAGCTCGACTCGAAGACGGCGATCCCGGCCAGTGCACCAATCAGCAGCACAATGTAGCGGACGAAATTGACGTCACTCAGCAGGCGAACGTAGCGCCTGAAGAAAGGCGTGACCTCCCCGCTCTGAGGCCTGGTTTCCGGCAGCCAGCGCGCCATCGCGCCGGTGACGGACAGACAGAGCAGCAGCAGGAAGGCGAAGCAGGCGTGCCAGCCAAAGAGCTGGGTCAGCAGCGCGCCAATGACCGGCGCCAGCAGCGGGCTGACCAGAATCCCCATGTTAAGCAGGCTGTTGGCGCGGCGCAGCGCGTGGCCCTCATAGAGATCGCGCGGCATCGTGCGCGCCATCACGCCCGCTACGCCGGTTCCCAGCCCCTGAATCGCGCTGCCGAACACCAGCATGTCGAGCGATGTCGCCATCAGCGCGGTGATCGCGCCGATCATAAAGATCAGCATGCCCGTCAGGATCACCGGCCGCCGCCCGACGCTGTCCGACAGCGGGCCGTAGATCAGCTGGGATCCACCGTAGGTCATCAGGTAGGCGGCCATCACGCGCTGCAGCGCGCCATCCCGCACATTCAGGGCATCCGCCATCACCGACATCGCCGGGACATAGATCGTCTGAGCCATCTGCCCGACGGCCACCAGCACAATGAGCATCACCAGCAGCGGGCGATTTTCCAGTTTACTAATCATGATTCTGCAAAATATCTTTCTGTGAAAGGAGGTTAAAGCAGCGGTTCACCCGCTGAACACCGGATTATGGCGGGCAAAATATCAGGATTGCGTGACAAAGCGAGAGGCAGGCAAAAAGGGCCGGGCTTGCGGCTGTCAAGTTTATGGGCCAGCCTGTAAAGACAATGGAACAGTTTGACGATTAGAGCCTTTGCCGCTCCGCAGACTGGCATTCTCAGCGGGCAGTCGCGAAAATGGTGACCTGCCTGAATAATCAACAACCCGGGAGTGATTATGGCTGAATGGGTCAATGCGGAAGTGAAGGAAGTGAAAAACTGGACGGATGCGCTGTTCAGTCTCCGGGTCAACGCGCCCATCGATCCCTTTGTCGCCGGGCAGTTTGCCAAGCTCGCGCTGGAAATTGATGGTGAACGGGTTCAGCGCGCCTACTCCTACGTCAACGCCCCCAAAGATGATCTGCTGGAGTTCTATCTGGTCACCGTGCCGGAAGGCAAGCTGAGCCCGCATCTGCAGGCGCTCCGGCCGGGCGACCAGGTCATGGTGACCAAAGAGGCGGCGGGCTTCTTCGTGCTGGATGAAGTGCCGGATTGCAAAACCTTGTGGATGCTGGCCACCGGCACCGCAATTGGCCCCTACCTGTCGATGCTGCAGCAGGGCGAAGGCGTGGATCGCTTTGAAAACATCGTGCTGGTCCATGCCGCGCGCTACGCTGCCGATCTGAGCTTTTTGCCGCTGATGCAGCAACTGCAGCAGCGTTATCCCGGCCGGCTGCATATCCAGACGGTGGTGAGCCGCGAAGCCGTTGCCGGATCGCTGACGGGCCGGGTGCCGGCGCTGATCGAAAACGGTGAGCTGGAGCGGGCCACCGGACTGACACTGGATGCCGACAGCAGTCATGTGATGCTGTGCGGCAATCCGCAGATGGTGCGTGATACCCAGCAGTTACTGAAAGAGACGCGCGGGATGCGCAAACACCTGAAGCGCAAACCGGGTCATATCACCAGCGAACATTACTGGTGAGGCGCGGGCCGGTATCGCACCGGCTCCGTCGCGGCACCAAACCGGTTAGCGCCGGGGGTGCCGCGAAAGACCCCGAGATCGAGTAGCAGACCCGCCAGCAGGACAAACGGCATGGCGCGTCCCAGCAGCCAGGGCAGCAGACCGGGCAGCATGCTCCAGTTGCCCGCGACCAGCAGCCAGGCCACAATCACCAGGAAGCCCCAGTAGCCGCGACGGTTACGGTCATGCAGTCGTTTGACGATAACTGCGCTGGCGGGCCACAGCAGACAGACCACGCCGAAAGCCGCCATCTGGGTATCAAGCCAGTCGTTAGCGGCCAGGACAAACAGAAGCGTGGTGAGCAGCAACCAGACCGCCTGCCAGATCCAGAAATCCCGGCGCCCCAGCCGGCCACGCCAGGAAAAACACCATTGTTGTAACGTCATGCATTATTATCCAGAGAAAGAGAACCGCCGCGCTTTTGACCTCGCGGATAAAAACCGTTTTAATTTGCGCCTGAGTTTACGGGTTAGGATCGACAAAATGAAGAATTTGCCTGGCGCACTGCTGTTATCGTTTGCGCTGACGGTTCCGGTATTTGCCGCCGACCCGCCACCACAGGAGCGGGCCGATGCGCTGCCTGCTGCCCCCTATCTGCTGGCGGGTGCGCCCACCTTTGATATGACTATCGGCCAGTTTCGCGAAAAATATAATCTGGCCAATGCGACGCTGATGCTGCCGGAATACCGTGCCATCGATAATCGCGGGGATAAAAGCAACCTGACGCGCGCCGCCAGCAAAATCAACGAAACCCTGTATGCCTCGACGGCGCTGGAGCCGGGTACCGGCAAAATCAAGACGCTGCAGATTACCTGGCTGCCCCTGCCTGGCCCGGATCAGAACGCCTCGCAGCAAAAGGCGCTGGCCTACATGACCGCCATGCTGCGCTTCTTTGTGCCGGGGCTGAGCGCCGATGAGGGCCGTAAAAAGCTGGAGGCGCTGCTTAAGGCAGGGAAAGATCTCCCCTACTTTGCCCAGGTCGAAGGCGCGCTCCGTTTTGTGGTGGCGGACCACGGCGACAAAGGGCTGACCTTCGCCGTGGAGCCGGTCAAACTGGCGCTCGCCAGCCCCTGAGGAAGTGGCTGAAAATGACGAAAAGCAAAGCCATCGCAACATTTGATCTCTATACTGTCTGGCAGACTACGCTGCCGGCTGGCAGCGACTTTTCATGTATCGCGTTATGCGGAGGATAGAATGCGACATCCACTGGTTATGGGTAACTGGAAGTTGAATGGCAGCAAGCAGATGACAGCTGAACTGATCGCCGGTCTGCGCAAGGAACTCTCTGGCGTTGAAGGGTGTGGCGTCGCGATTGCACCACCAGCGCTCTATCTCGAGCAGGCAAAACACGCTATCTCCGGCAGCCACATCGCCCTGGGTGCGCAGAATGTGGACGTTAACCTGTCTGGCGCCTTCACCGGTGAAGTCTCCGCAGAGATGTTAAAAGACATCGGTGCGAAATATATCATTATCGGTCACTCAGAACGCCGCACCTATCACAAAGAGAGCGACGAATTCATCGCGAAGAAATTCGCCGTGCTGAAGTCTGCGGGTCTGGTACCGGTGCTGTGCATCGGCGAAACCGAAGCGGAAAACGAAGCGGGTAAAACCGAAGAAGTCTGCGCGCGTCAGCTGGATGCCGTGCTGGCATCCCAGGGCGCAGAAGCCTTTAAAGATGCGGTCATCGCATATGAGCCGGTCTGGGCCATCGGTACCGGCAAATCTGCCACCCCGGCACAGGCACAGGCTGTCCACAAATTCATTCGTGACCATATCGCGAAGAAAGATGCGGCCATCGCAGAGCAGGTCATCATTCAGTATGGCGGCTCAGTGAACGATAAAAATGCGGCTGAACTCTTCACCCAGCCTGACATTGATGGCGCGCTGGTTGGCGGTGCGTCACTGAAAGCGGACGCTTTCGCTGTCATCGTAAAAGCGGCAGCGGCGGCCAAAAACGCCTGAGTCTGACGCGCTGAATCAGAGGCGGCTCAGGCCGCCTTTTTTTGTCGGCGCAATCAGCTGACAGCTGTGGTCCTGTAACTCCTCCGCCGATCCCCTGTTCAGCAGCAGCCAGTTCTGCTCGATAGCCATCAGCACCAGTCGCCCATCCCCTGATTCCGCCAGCGCCAGCCCATATTTTCCCATCTCTCCCCGCGCGGCGGGTTGTTCGTCTGCCAGCCGGATAAACGCACTCTGCTGCGCCAGCGCCTCCGGCGTCAGGGTACGCAGCCAGTAGTGGTGACTGCGCAGCGTGACGCGCTGCCACTGCCCGCTGCGCGGCGGCGTCAGCCGGTCGAGCTGCTCGCGCACATCGGGTCGCAGACAGGAGAGATGAATGTGCAGCTGATTCTGTGTGCGCCCATACCGGGCATTAATCGCCAGTGAGAGCACCCGGTCATCGACAGGCGCACCGTGCCGCTGGGCCAGCAGAGCGCGTTCCTGCCAGGCAAGGGCGACATAGTTGGGCGTGTCGGGATGAAGGAGTACCGGGCTTTCGATGCCGCTAATCCTGTCGGTCGGGATCAGCAGATACTGCAACGGCCCGTTGCGGTCTTTCAGCATCGCATAGTGCTGGCTGAGATCGACGCGCTGACAGGGTGCGGGATCGCCGTAACGCTGCTGACCGGGCAGACATTGCCCGCTGACAATCTGCCACAGCGCATCACTGTTTTTTTTGAAATGCATGGCGGCCGCCAGCATCCCCGCAATGACCAGCACCAGCAGAACGGCAGCCAGACGGGCTGCACGACGTGTTGTCATCATGACGCTTCCTGAGTGGCTAAGCAGCCTGCATCCTCGCCTGGCGGGAAAAAAATGTCACGGGGAATTCGGGGCAGAGGAGCCGGTGGCCGGATGGGGAAGACGCAGGAAAGTGACAGAGAGCAGCGGTCAGCGCCGATCGGCGCTGACCGCCCGGGATCAGGGTTTCATGACCTGATCGTAGCTGCCGCCATCGGCAAAGTGGGCTTTCTGTGCCTGAGCCCAGCCGCCAAACTTATCCTGAACGGTAAACAGCTTCACCGGCGCAAAGGTGCTGGAGAATTGCTTCGCGATTTCACCATCACGCGGACGATAGTAGTTCTGTGCTGCAATCGTCTGACCTTCCGGCGAGTAGAGATACTTCAGATAGGCATCGGCGACTTTGCGCGTGTCCTTTTCATCCACCACTTTATCGACCACCGAGACCGTCGGCTCCGCCAGAATGGATTCGCTCGGGGTGACAATCTCAAACTTATCTTTGCCCAGCTTATTCACCGCCAGGTAGGCTTCGTTTTCCCAGGCGATCAGCACATCACCAATTCCGCGCTCAACGAAGGTATTGGTTGCGCCGCGTGCCCCGGAATCCTGCACCTCAACGTTTTTAAACAGCGCTCTGACGTACGCCAGGGCTTTTGCCTGATCGCCATTGTTGTGGTCCAGCGCCCAGCCCCAGGCCGCCAGGTAGTTCCAGCGTGCGCCGCCGGAGGTTTTCGGGTTCGGAGTAATCACGGAGACGCCCGGTTTCGTCAGGTCGCTCCAGTCATGGATCCCTTTCGGGTTTCCTTTACGTACCAGGAAGACAATGGTCGAGGTGTAGGGCGCAGAGTTGTCCGGCAGACGCTGCTGCCAGTTTTTATCGATACGTCCCCGCTCGGCGATGGCATCGACATCCGACTGTAGGGCCAGCGTGACCACATCGGCACGAATGCCGTTGATGACGGAGGTCGCCTGCTTTCCGGAGCCGCCGTGTGACTGACGCACTACCACATTATCGCCGGTTTCCTGTTTGTAGTGCGCACTGAACGCCTTGTTGTACTGTTCGTACAGCTCACGCGTCGGGTCGTAGGAAACGTTTAACAGCTGAATGTCTTTCGCCAGAACGCTGGTCGAGGCCAGCAACAGGGTAACGCCAATACTCCACTTGTTCATTACGCACTCTCCCAATGTCGTTATGGGCTAAGCGTGACATAAACCAATTGAGAGATTAAAGAATTAAAAACGAGCGGTTATAACTGCGAGGAATATAGCGCCGGGCTGCCGGAGCGCGCTCTGCAGCACGCTCCGCCATGGGATCAGTAGAGTTTTTTCGCGGTGTCGAGCCAGTCACGCTTGAATGGACGCTTCATGTTTTCAATCGCGTCGATGATATCGTGATGGACCATCTTCTCATTCTGGATACCGACGCAGCGGCCGCCATAACCCTGCATCAGCAGTTCAATGGAGTAGGCACCCATGCGCGACGCCAGGATACGGTCATAGGCACAGGGTGCACCGCCACGCTGGATGTGACCCAGTACCGTCGAACGGGTTTCACGTTTGGTTTCTGTTTCGATGTAACGCGCCAGATCGTCGATATCGCAGATGTGCTCGGTAATCGCCACGATCGCATGTTTCTTACCTTTGGCGATGCCCGCTTTGATTTCCGCGACCAGCTCTTCGCGGGTATAAGGGAACTCTGGCAGCACGATGAACTCACAGCCACCGGCAATCGCCGCCGCCAGCGTCAGATCGCCACAGTAGCGGCCCATCACTTCCACGATAGAGATGCGCTGGTGTGAAGAAGAGGTGTCACGCAGACGGTCGATCGCTTCCACCACCGTTTCCAGCGCCGTGAAGTAACCGATGGTGTAGTCCGTACCGGCGACGTCGTTATCGATGGTGCCGGGCAGACCGATGCAGGGGAAGCCCATCTCCGTCAGGCGCTTGGCACCCATGTAGGAACCATCACCGCCAATCACCACCAGCGCATCAATGCCGCGCTTTTTCATGTTCTCGATGGCGACCTGACGGATATCTTCGTTACGGAACTCCGGAAAACGCGCAGAGCCCAGGAAAGTACCGCCGCGATTGATCATGTCGGAGACGCTGTAGCGATCAAGGTTGATCATGCGATCTTCGTACAGTCCCAGATAGCCGTCATAGATCCCAAAAACTTCCAGTCCTTCACTCAGCGCGGAACGAACCACTCCGCGAATAGCTGCGTTCATGCCTGGGGCGTCACCGCCGCTGGTTAATACACCAATTTTCTTGATCATGACAACCTCTGGATTGTTCAAAACTAAGGGTTAATCCTGCCTGTCGATCGCGGCAGACGGCCATTTATGACTCGCGCGACACGTGATGGCAGATAGTATATCAAAGGCTTGCTGCTGAATTGATTCAGGTCAGACAACTTTTCACTAATTTTTGCAGCAATGTTAACGCCGGGTCATACCTTGCGTATCGAATTGATTCATTTAGGTTAAAAACCGGCAGAATCCGCTTTCTCGAACGGTACCACAGAACAGGGATCCTGATGGATAATTACGTCCGATCCGGGGAATTCTTTACGTAACGCCTTCTCAACCTGATCGGCGATCCGATGCGCCTGCACCAGCGGCAGCTGATCTTCCAGTTCCAGATGAAGCTGAATAAATTTAGTCGGCCCGGACTGGCGGGTGCGCAAATCGTGCACGCCCTGCACCTGCGGCCAGGTGGTGGCGAGGGTCAGGATCTGCTGCCGCTCCTCTTCCGGCAGCGCGCGGTCCAGCAGTGACTGAACCGCCTCGTAGCCCATACGCAGTGCGCTGTAGAGAATAAACAGGCCAATCCCCAGCGCGAACAGGGCGTCTGCACGCGCAAAGCCATAGCTGCTCAGCACCAGTGCAATCAGGATGGCACCGTTCATGATGACGTCCGACTGGTAGTGCAGCATATCGGCGCGGATCGCCTGACTGCGGGTTTTGCGCACCACCCAGCGCTGGAAGGCGACCAGGATCAGCGTGGAACTCAGCGCCACCACGGTCACCGCAATGCCGACATCCGGTGCGCGCAGTACACTGGGCGACGCCAGATGCTGCAGGCCGGTCAGAAACAGGAACAGGGCCGAGCCGGAAATAAACATACTCTGGGCCAGCGCGGCCAGTGACTCCGCTTTACCATGCCCGAAGGTATGATCGTCATCAGCCGGCTGCAGGGCATAGCGTACGACCAGCAGATTGGTGAGGGAGGCGGCGATATCGACCAGCGAGTCCACCAGCGAGGCCAGCAGACTCACCGATCCGGTGTACCACCAGGCAAAGATTTTCACGAGTAACAGCACAGAAGCAAGAATGGTAGCGGCAAGCGCAGCGCGCCTGACCAGTCGGCCATAAGAGGGTTGCATGCCAGTTTTCCTGTACAGCATCGGTGACGATGCGCACTCAGATGAGAGAATGGCTGCAGTTTAACACCGGGAAGCGGAGTATGCTCAGCAGGTCGCTCAGCCTGTCAGCGTCTTTTGACAAAGCCGGAGAGCGAGAAAAAACAAGCCCCGACCTCACAGAGGACGGGGCAAAGTGTCATACACATCAGTCTCAGGCCTCGCTCAGAGGCAGGCCCGCACTAAGGAAGAGAGGCGATTACTTCTTGCCGCCTTTTTTTCCGGCTTCTGATGCTTTTTCACGATCGTTTTTGAAATTTCCGCCGCCGCTGTTCTGGCCGCCTTTTTTACCGGCTTCAGACGCTTTTTGCGGATTATCTGCGAAATTACCTGAACCACCACGATGCTCTGCCATAACTTACTCCGTTAATAGATTCATTCAGGACTACATAATGTGGTTGCTGCTCCCTGAGACTTCGCAAAGACACTGAACTTCCCTGCAGTGACAGAACTAAGTGTAGAGGGTGCGCCTGAACCAGCAAGCGTAACGCGGGAAATCTAACATGTTGAATATATTAATAAAATTAAAAGATTAAGGCGGTAATTCATTGACTATCAGCGGGTTAGCCGGTTTTGTCTGCCCGAAAGGCGTACCGGTGCGCTTAATGTGAAGGAGTGAGCAGAAGAGTCACAAATCGGCGGGTCTGGCAAACAAACGTTAAACAAGCGCTAATAAAAAGCGGTTTTTGTTACAGAGTGATGATTCCTGTCAAAATAAAAAAAGTGGAAAAAAGATAAAAAAAACCCCCACCATCATGGCGGGGGAAGACAGGGATGTGTCTATGGCAAGGAAAACAGGGATACTATGTTACTGGTTACTGCTGGTACGACTCACTGCCTGCAGCGATGTAGCTGGCTGCAATTTCGAAATATGGCGCAGCTCGTTCAGCCGCTGCTGATAATTCTGCTGAACCCTGGCCTGCTGGGCTGGCGTCAGCAACTGGAACATCTGATTCTGAACGCGGGCCAGCTCGACCTGCTGTTCAACCTGGACCCGGGCGATCACTTCCGCCTTTTCGCGGATGGCCGTTTCGTTAAACTGGTCTGCAGTCACTAACTCATGCAGTGCTGCGATATCGTCAATGTGAACGACCGGGCGCTCATGCCGGGCCTGTTGCATCAGGTCACGCATCTGCTGACGCTGCTCTTCCGTCAACTCGATGCCATCGAACATGTGGCTTTGCGGATTTTGCGTCATACTGCCTGTCGGCAATCCGCCATGATGCATTTCGTCAATCGTCGTCGCCTCCCGGGCACCTGCGCTGGCACCACTCAGGGCCACCGCTGAGGCAAGGACGACGGCGGTTAATGTGCGCATCGTGTACTCCAGTTCGTTCCGTTTTGCGATTCAACGAGAGCCAGTGTACGGCGGCAGCTGCAAACATCCGTCAGGGGGTGTAAAACTACGTAAAGCGATGGATAGGTGCGCCAGGAACACGGTATTTTGCCTGCGGAGGGCTACAAAAATGAATAAAATCCTGTTGGTAGATGACGACCGCGAATTAACTTCGCTTTT
>Ga0157360_1000437_pt1 | contig 15567 bp, 14 predicted proteins | sample AttlaeALBM1_FD_111483 | JGI IMG/M metagenome (GOLD analysis project Ga0157360, IMG submission 111483) | Fungus gardens microbial communities from leaf cutter ant in Ribeirão Preto, State of São Paulo, Brazil - Atta laevigata ALBM1 | ecosystem: Host-associated > Fungi > Mycelium > Unclassified ... | reverse complement strand
GGTTCTCCATACCAATGTCAGGGTCCAGGAGGACGGAAAGTCCCCCAGGGTGAAATTGTTTGAACCGCGACATATCATAGACATTAGCGTCAATGATAATCCACTGTAGCGAATACGTTATAAATTACATTGAACGTCAGTCCATTCATAAGAATGATCACCAGGTCATCTTTTGTGTTGTGCTGTCTCGGAAACGACTCCGGTCAGCCAAACACAATATGATACGATAGACTTCACGCACTGTTGCTACCTCCTCTCGGGTAAGCTGTTTAGACTGCATAACCATTGTCAAAATAGGGTCTGAGTGAGGGAGTGGAAGATCAAATGAGAGACAAAGCAATTCATGTGATTAAACATACTTATATTTATCCCCTTTCTAAATCACCTGTCAGAAGGGACTAACTCGAAAGAGTGCTTGCTAACTTGTTGTAAGTTAATATGATTTTTTTTTAAATCAACGATTTATTACACGGAGCTCGTAGGCAGGCCGTGGCAGATACAATGTATCTACTTAAGTTAGCCAAACACAACTAATTACAACGAAAGGGAGAAAATGAAAGTAGAGGTGGAACAAGAAAAGAGATGAAAGGGTGAGGGGATGTGTGGCTTTGCTTCTGGAGCCATACTATGTGAGGTGTTCATGTTGAATATGTCCTCTGTGGACTATTATTTCGTCTCATTATTAGTTTCTGATTGATTAGTAAGCAATGAGTATGTCTGCCAGACTTTTCTTACACCTCAGTTCTGCACACTTCAGACTGAGGTAAACACTTTTTATATCTGTTTTATGTATCATGCTGATGTAGTTAGACTTTGTGTTCTAATAGGTACATCAATAGACTCAGTTCTGCACACTTCAGACTGTGTTCTAATAGTTCAACCATTGTCAAAGCTGAAGGCTGTAGGGTTATCCATGTCAGACTAGCTAACTCCAAAGCTGGAATTAAGCCAACTGCTCCTTTATCAGCATTTGACAAGGAGAACTCGATAGAGTTTCTGTTAGATTTTCTACACTACTTATACAACTACTACATGGTCTGTGCACTTCTTTCCCACACCTATCATGTGACCTATCATGTAACATCATGTGATGTGACACTGTGACTTCCTGTCATGTGACTGTGACTGTGTGACACTTTCCCGCACTTCCTTCTGTGTAGTAAGTCCAAGATAAAGAAAAAGAAAAAGAAAAGAAAAGAAATATAAATAATAACTTAGCTGTTTTGCCAAGTCATAACAATCCACAAGAAAGTGGACAAAGCTGTTAATGACAATGTTGCATGGCCTTGTAGAGAGGTCATAGAGGTCACATTGCATGACAATATGTTTGTGAGTCTGCACTTTGGTTTGTCCACAAGGGCACATAAAGGAAGAGTTAGGGAAGAACCTGTTATGACTTGGCAAAACGGCTAAGTCATTATCTATATTTCTTTTCTTTTCTTTTATTTTGGACTTACTACATAGAAGGAAGTATGGGAAAGTGTCACATCACAAGTATCATACAGTCATGGTCACATGACAGGAAGTCACAGTGTCACATCATATGATGTCACATGATGAGTCACATGATAGGCATGGGAAAATAGTACACAGACCATGTAGTAGTTGTATAAGTAGTGTAGAAAATCTAACGAGAACTCTATCGAGTTCTCTTTGTCTAACACTGAACAAAGAGCAGTTGGCTTAATTCCAGCATGGAGTTTGGCTCTCTGACAGAACCATTGGTAGTATTCCCCAATGGGAGCATATCCTGTGGTCATACAGGTGAATTGGGCACACAGAGCATTGGTGAACCCTATAAAAGGGAGTTATGAGCCGTCTTTAGCATAGGTAGGTTTAATGACATGTTGTTTCTTGTTCTCAAAGTCCAAGAAGAGTTGTTCTTTCTTTTGATTGGTTGAGAATGATGTCTACCATTCCTTAAGGATATTGTTGTATTCTTTCTTTTTATGGAACAGAAAGGAGTTTCTGCTAGGGAGAGTTGGCATGTTGTTGGCCACTTTGACTTGGTTGTTGACAAGTTTATGTTTGGGCTATTCAGCTTTACAACTTGGAAAAATGGCTAAGTCATTATTTATATTTCTTTTCTTTTCTTTTTCTTTTGGACTTACTATACAAGAAAGAAGTACAGAAGAGTATTACATAACAAGTGTTATATGTCACATATCAGGGAGTTACAGGGTGATGTCACATAATAAGTCATGTAATGAGTGTGGGAAAATAGTGCACAGACCATATAGTAGTTGTATAAGTAATATACAAGAAATAGAAAAAGACTATTACAAAAGATTACTTACTTATTTGTGATTGGTGCTTTAGAACTTTGAAAGGCTTAAAAATGTGAAGTTTAGACAGTGACAAAAGAAGTTGTTAAGTCTGAGGTCTAATCCTCAGACTATGAGTCCTTATATATATGAAAGTAATAGTCTGTGCACTAGGACAGATCATTACATGCTACTACCTATTGTTCTACATACAGTAGTGCCTTTGTACTGTAAATAGTGATAACCTAACCTTATGGAGGCTGTCCTTTGTTCTAAGAAAAGGATAGATGACTATCTATGAGTAATTAATAAAGTCTATATACAAACATTGAGGCCTTTATATCTCCACTGATATTGATTGCCTTGAGGTTGTTTTAGGCTCACTCTGAGTGGTATGAAGAGAGCTTCTGATGAGCCTAGAACCAAAGCATTGATCATGGCAGTTTCTGAGATATTAACAATTTAATAAATGGTACTATAGTAGTTACCAGTTGATCTGCCTAATATCTCAGCCAATATTGATTGCCTTGAGATGTGACTGGCATTGATTGAAAGGTCTTTTCAAGGGCTTTTCATAGCCATTAAGACTGTAAGAATTGTCGAAGAATTAATGGAGATATGGCTGAATGAAGTTTGTAATACTATTTATACAACTACTACATAGTCTATGTACTACTTTCCCATAATTATCATGTGACATCATGTAATGTAATGCTGTGACTTTCTGTCATGTGACTGTGACTATATAACACTTTCCCACACTCCTTCCTATATAGTAAGTCTGAAAGAAAAAAAAAAGAAAAGTAAATATAAATAATGACTTAGCCATTTTGCCAAGTCATAACAACACCAAAGACACAAACCAATAACCTAGGACATAAATAACCTAAAAGACTAAACTAGACCTAAGAAACAATGTATAAAATAACACATAAATAAAACTATGACTATAGACCAACCTGACCTAAAACAAATAACCAAAACTAAAAGCAAATAGATAAAGAAGACCAAAGAGAAAACAAACCAAACCAGAAACAAAACACAAACTAGAGATCAAGAGACAACAACACTAATATCAGCAGCAGTAGCACTACTGACAAAAGACCAACAATTCAATTTTCAGACACAAAGTGAAGGCTGAAATAAAAATAGAAAAAAAAAGTGATGAATAATGACAAAAACAAATATAACAAGACAAATGACAGAAAAGAAAATAAAAATAAAACTTAAGAACAAAATAAATAAGCTATATAAGACCCAATAAAAGATATACAAAGTAATAACAAAAACACAAAGACAACAAAGACAACAAACCTTGACCAATGAAAACAAAGCGATAATGGAAACAACCTAGGTAAAAGCCTAAAACTATCAGATCTGTCCAAGAGACTAGAAGTTGAAAAACTAGAACTTTACCTAGGTAGGGAACCCAGAAAGGTTTAAGTACCTGGGGTTTTTAGTAGATTAGACCAAGTCTAAGCCCACACTGTAAAGCATCTGTATGTATTTGCTCTGTGCTGGATTACCAGTTTTCACTCTACTGAAAAAAAAAAAAATTGATACAGAACTTAAAGATTTTGCTAGCTATCATAAATAGCTACTTATTGATTTGTGATGGGTAAATTGGATATTCAAAAAGCTCAAAAAAGTGAAGTTAAACAAGTAGCAAGAGATGTTATTAAGTCTAAGGTCTAATCCTTAGACTATAAGTTCTTATATACATAATTGTGATAGTCTGTGTACTAGAATAAATCATTATATACTACTAATTATTGTTCTACATATGATAGTGCCTTTGTACTGGAAATAGTAATAACTTAACTATATAAAGGCTGTCCTTTGTTCTAAAAAAAGGACAGATAACTATTTATGGATAATTAATTAAATCTATATACAAACATTGAAAATCTCATATCTCCACAAATATTAATTGCCTTGGTGTCATTTTAGACTTATTCTGAGTAGTATGAAAAAGGCTTCTTTGATGCCTAAAAGCAAAGCATTGATTGTGGTAGTTTTCAAGATATTAGCAATTTAATAAACAGTACTATAGTAGTTACTGTTATGAGACCCCCAAAAAGGAAATAGTTTCCCGTGCATTTGAACACTTAATCCATAATATCAAGTCATACAATGGAGTCAAGATATAAATAGCATGGGAACTTAGGTAATCATATCACATGACAGTATCATGTGATCATAGAACATTCCAGAAGGACATGTGATTATGGAACTAGTAGTGTACAGCCACTTGTAAAGTAGTATAAGTAGTTGAGCAATTTAACAGAGAACTCCATCAAGTTCTTTCTGAACATCCACCTAGGGTGATCACTAAGGACTATCATAGTCTCTCGATAACAGTTATTTGTTGATCTACCTGATAGCTCTGCCAATATTGATTGCCTCAGGATATGACTGGTATCAATCAAAAGGTCTTTTCAAGGGCTTTTGTGTATTGTTAAGACCATGAGAATTGTCAAAGAATTGATAGGGATTGTCAGGATCAGCTCCTAAGTTCTGTCCTAATAGAAAGGGAACTCTTGGTCTCAACAATTAGTTCTCTATCTCCTATATCTTTCCACTTGTATAGATTCAAGATATATAATGAAAAGGGACAGAAGATAGTAAGAATAGAGAGGAGCTTTTCCAAGGGAGAATGAAACTAAGTAACTATGACTAGTACTGGTGTTTAAATACTATAGGAGAGGAAAAAAAATAATATAATCTGCTAACTAAGTGGGGCTGAGATTTAATGTATGTGCACGTATCATAGTATGTGTCATGAGGTCACAAAGTGTAACAGGGATATAGCTGAATGAAGTTTGTAATAATATGGAAGTAACTGTAAGAGGACATCTAGGGTATTGCTTAGTAAGTCTGATAAGCCTGTATCTACTAGAGGTTCTATATCAGTTTGTATCATGTTCTCACTGTTCCTAGCTTCTTCTGTCTATGTCATGCAATGCGATGCCTTCTAATCTATTTAAGGACAATTGTGATTACTGATCCATGTGCATGTGACTGCCCATGTGATCGTCTAGTGTAGATATATATACTAGCAATGTGTCGTAGATGTACTTCACTTGAATCTCAAACTAGCTTCCGGGACTATCCATTAGCTTAAGAGTGATTGCCTCTGAGTGGTTCCCTAACAATAACTGGTAATTGTGATAATTGTTGGTCAAGGATTGGTAAGAAATGAGAATAAGATTGAGCAAGGTCCAAAATGAACAGTGCTTTAGATATGGAATTAAGTTCTGGTGTAATGATAAAAGAGAATTGCATACTGGAACAAACAATAAAACATAGTACCAGCTCCCAATTGCATGTTAAAGGTTCAAGGAGAGATAGCTAAAGTGAAGGTTTTAAATAAAAGAAGAAACTAAGTATTATACATAGCTTTAGATAAAATAAATTATGTTTGTAGTTGAAAGAAGAGTAAGTTCTCTCTAGATTGTTGCTGTATAGCTGTTAGGGCATAGTCACTCAAAGGCAGCTAACCCTAAAGCTAGGTAAAGTCCCAGAAGCTAAGATGATATTCGAGTGAAGCTAGATCTAACTACACAGACAGTCTTATATACTAAAACCAATGGTCTGTGCACCGCAGTCACGTGAGCACTAACTATTAATACAACTGTCCTAATTATAGATCATCAGGCACATCAAGGCGGACTTAAGAGAAAAGACAAGGAGAGTATAGGAGAGCATCTCATAAATACTTAGAATAGCCCCTTAGGTGGGAGCCTTACTCACGATCTAGGCTGCTCCCTAGGATATCTGCTTACAATAGTCTCCTTAAGGTATCAACCTTTACATACCATGACAAAAGCTCCTCTGGAAAATATAGGTAGTTAATCACTTATAAATCCTTTACACTCAGTTGTTCTTGTAAGGGGACTCTCTAAAGTAGCTTAGGTAACCTGGTATGGATGAGCATTATCTAGCTTGCCCTCAGATTCTCAGAGTCTGCTATTTATAGCTCCCTTCCCTCTTGTTCTTGTTGCCATAGTTTGTACTATGTAGCCTTATTAGGTATGGTAGTTATCAGTGTTTTGATCTGGGTTCCCATAGCAACTGGTGCACAGACCAAGCTAGTCTAGTATATATAGCTAGTGATGTATGGTAGAATACCTTACCTTAACATTGATTAGAGCTTCTGGGCTATCCACTGCTCTTGCTTAAGTCTGCCTTCTTCACTAATATCAAGTGTGGTCAGGGTTGCTACTGAGTAATCCCCTTACAGCTCTCTTGTCTACATCTCCAATATCGAACCTTACAAGTGTAATGCAATCCAAGTATGTATTTTTCATCCTTGCTCTCCAGATACTATATTAAAGTTATTACAAATGGTTGAAACTCAAAGAATAAGAAAACTATTACTAATTTTAGGATTTTCTTAACTTCTTCTCACTCTAAGTCCTTCTAAAGTCCTACAAATTATGTGTTCCTCTTCTGACTCTTTCCTATCAATGATGTATCTTTATTGTCATGTCCTTCTAGAATCTTTTTTATCCTTTGCTGTTCTTCTCTCTGTTGTTGGCTTGTAATTTAGGACTCCTTAGTTACCTGTCAAGTGTTAGTAATCTCCAACCACAGTCCAAATTCTCTAAATCATGTCCTAGGTGTTATTTATCTAAATATATCTGATCTGATACCATCAATGCTTATTTGCAATTAGCTGTAAGGCTCTAGCCATGATGACTTAAACCTACTCCAAGTCTGAGTTGATAAGGAGAACTCAATAAAGTTCTCATTTATTTTTAGTCTACTACTTATACAACTACTACATGGTCTGTGTACTACTTTCCCATACTTCTCATGTGACATGATACTATGACATCCTATTATGTGACTGTAATGTGACACTTTCCCACACTTCTTATGTATAATAAGTCCAAAAGAAAAGAAAAAGAAAAAATATATAAATAATAACTTAGCTGTTTTGTCAAGTCATGATATCAGCAGCCTATTCATCTAAGTCTGTTACTAGTTTACTACTAGTTTTAGGGCTCAAGTATTTTATCTCTATCAAGATATATCTAATATAAGATAAATCTAGAACATTATCATTTGATAATTCTATGTATAATCTGATACCAGCTTATTTTGCTTATTTCCCAAGGTATTTGTATGAGCTCTAGGTTTAGTTTCATCTGCTCACTATTTCATATAACACTTCAGTATATTCTAAGAACTTATAATAGGTTCTAGAGCAAATTTTGATTAAGAATTCATTAGTATAAGGTATATCAAATACTACTTTCCATCACAAATTTGCTAGTAGCATAACACTAGGTGTCACAAACTTTATTTGGCTATATTTGTCATGACTTGGCAAATTGGCTAAGTTATTATTTCTTTTCTTTTTTTTTTCTTTTATTTTGAATATTGTTTTTCTTTTCTTTTTCTTTTCTTTTAATTTGTAATATCAATGGACACATGAGAGCAAGTTGACTCATAAGGAAGCGCAGGATAAAAGGACAGGGTTAGGGTTACTCTGCATGTATATATAGTATACCAAATCTAACAGGAACTCTATCGAGTTCTCCTTGTCAAATGCTAATAAAGGAGCAGTTAGCTTAATTCCAGCTTTGGAGTTAGCTAGTCTGACATTAGAACTCAATTCCACATCTAGAGCACTGTCCGCCTTGGACTCTGCTCACTCTCAACTCTCATCTTATCAACTCTCGGTTGCTGATTACCACAATCAGTAACCACCTCTATACATAGCTGGGCCCTTGGCTTAAGGGGACTTTGTAGTCAGTTAGGGACTGCAGGTGGAAGTGTAGTACCAAGCTTGGGTATTACTACTGAGACCTGACCTTGCAATCAAGCGGTGTTTAGTAGTATACTTGTCCATTTTCTTGGTATAAACCTCGTGCTGCATTCCATTGTGAGTTGGTATATGCAGAGGATTGACGGTTACCACTAGTGGACTGTCTAGATTAGAGATCTCCCCTGTGGAGTGATAGTCTAACCATAGTATTAGGGTAGTAGTCAGTAGGGCAGTAGGTGTCTGGTTGGGTGAAGATCTTGCGCCCTAACAGACGTAGCAATAAGTGAGATCAAAATCATCATTAATTCTGTACTCTTCTTGAGACGTTATCATTATGTCTCAAGAACAATACAACACTTTGTTGAGCAACCTGCTCAGAGAGAAACATGCCCTTGCCAAACTAAGAGTAGAATTAGAGGGAAGAAAGGGGAAACTCTGTAGAAGCTGCAGAAGGTTTGGGTACCTGGCCTGAAATTGCAGGAAAGAAAAGGAAGAAGAAAAAGGGGTAGCGACACCCCAAAATAAATTCAAAATTTTAAGTAGTAGAGTGATGCAGTATGGGGTTGAGGAAAGAGTAGTAAGGAGCATGAGAATGGTAGCTGTAAGGTGTTTCAAGTGTGGAGAGGAAGGGCACAAGTGTAGAGAGTGCCCTCTATGGGAAAGGAAGGTGAAAAGGGTGGCGTGCCCAAAGGAGGGAAAAGTATGCCAAGAAAAGAGGAAGCAAGTACATCCTATCAGGGAAAAGGCACAGGAAGGAGAAAAGAGGTTGAGGAGAGTAGAGGAGAAAGAAGTGGCACATGTGACCAGGCCATGAGAAGTATAGCAAGGATAGAGAAGAAGCTCAATGGAAGAGCTCAGAAAGAAAGCAGAGGAGCATTGTGGCAAAGGAGTGCCGGAGGAAGCACAGTTACTAGAATTGGGATGGTACACCCCAGAAATAATAGTGACTTACAACGAATGCAGAGGATGTGAAAGGAAAAGAAGCTATGCAGAAGATAACAGGGGCCAGGGAGTGCTCCAGGATAGAATATTTTGGTATGGATGTAGGGGAAAGAAGGGGGAGAAGGGGGGGCAGCCCAGAGAAGCAAAGGTGCAGCAAAGCAATGCATGGTCAGGAGAACTGGAAAGCACAGCAAGAGAGGGAGGTAGCTGAAAGGAGGTCAGAAGAACCTTCAAAATGTTAAGGGAAGTGTGGTTGAATATTGGAGTAGAAAAGATAAATACACATGAAGGTATAATGATTAAGGCCCTCTTGGATAGTGGCGCAATGGGAATGTTCATAGATAGACAAACGGCAGCTAGGCATAGGTTCAAGCTGCAGAAATTAGAGAGACCGATAGCTGTCAGGAATATAGACGGCACAAATAATAGTGGAGGGACCATTATGCACCAGGTAGAGTGCAATGTATTTTACAAAGGCCATGTAGAAAGGATGAGAATGGACGTATGCAACCTAGGAAAGACAGAAGTGATTCTAGGAATGCCATAGTTGACAGCGCATAACCCAGAAATAAACTGGGAAACAGAAGAGGTTAAAATGACAAGATGTCCGCCCTTGTGTGGTGAAGGCAACCAAAAGAGGGAAAAAGTCAAAAGAGTAGTAACTGAGGAAGAAGAGAAAATTGTCCGTTGGGCAATAAATGATAAAGAGGATTGGGGAAAGGAAGAAGAAATAGAGGAGAACCATAGGAAAATTGAGGAAATGGTCCCTAAGAAATTTCTAAAGTAAAGGAAAGTGTTTGGGAAGGTAGAATTCAAGAGAATGCCAACCAGAAAGATTTGGGATCATGTGATAGATCTCAAGGAGACGTTTAAACCATGGAAAGGAAAGATTTACCCTTTGTCCAAGAATGAGAGAGAGGAGGTTCAAAACTTCATGGACGATCAGCTGAGGAAAGGGTACATCAGACTCTCAAAATCCCCACAGACGTCACCAGTATTTTTTGTTGGCAAGAAAGATGAAAGTAAGCAGATGGTGATGGACTACTGCAATCTTAATAGCCAGACAATGAAGAATAATTACCTGCTATCACTAATCACAGAGTTAATTGACAACATGGGTAGTAAAGGAGTATTCACAAAGATAGATCTAAGGTGGGGGTTCAACAATGTGAGGATAAAAGAAGGAGACGAGTGGAAGAGAGCATTTACAATGCACATAAGCTTATTTGAACCGATGATCATGTTTTTCAGAATGACAAATTCACTAGCAACATTTCAAGCAATGATGAATAAAATACTGAGAGACCTGATTAACGAGGGAAAAATGGCAGTGTTTGTGGACAATGTGTTGGTAGGAACAGAAACTGAGGAAGGACACAATAAAATTATAAAAGAAATATTGAGAAGGTTAGAGGAGAACGACTTGTATATCAAGCTGGAAAAATGTGTGTAGAAGGCAAAAAAGATAGGATTCCTAGGGGTTGTCATAGGACCTGATGGAATAGAAATGGAAGCAGAGAAAGTAAATGGAGTACTTAGTTGGCCACAGCCAAAAAATGTGAAAAACGTCAGGAAGTTTTTGGGCCTCGCAAATTATTACAGGAGGTTCATCAAAGATTTTACTCAAGTAGCTAGGCCAATGAACGTGCTTACGTGAAAAGATGAGAAGTGGTGGTGGGAGGAAACACAACCGAAAGCATTCGACGAGCTGAAAAGAATCTTCACTAGTAAACTAGTATTAGCAGCCCCAGATTTGGACAAGGAATTTAGGGTAGAAGCTGATGCTTCGAATTATACCACTGGAGGAGTATTCTCAATGAAGTGCTCAGATGAAAAATGGAGACCAGTTGCCTTTATTTCAAAATCTCTAAGTGACACAGAACAGAACTATGAGATTTACGACAAAGAAATATTGGCAGTAGTCAGATGCCTAGAAGCATGGAGACATTTTCTGGAAGGAGCAGTAGTTAAATTTGAGATTTGGACAGATCACAAAAATTTTGAATATTTCATGAAAGCGTAAAAATTGAATCAAAGACAAGCACGATAGGCCTTGTATCTATCTAGATTTGACTTTATGTTAAAACACGTCCCAGAAAGTAAGATGGGGAAAGCAGACAGTCTCAGCAGGAGGCTAGACTGGGAGGTTGGGGTAAAAAAGGATAACGAGGATGAAATGTTAGTGAAACCAGAGTGGTTAGAAGTAAGAAAGACAAAAGCAGTAGAAATTATAGTAGATGGGGTAGATCTACTAGAGGAAGTAAGAAAGTCCAAAGTGAAAGACGATAAAGTAGTAAAGGCAGTAGAAGAAATGAAACGAGCAGGAGTAAAAATGTTGAGGGATGAAGAATAGAGAGAAGTAGATGGCGTAATGTACAAAGAAGGAAAAGTCTATGTACCAAGAGATGACAAGCTTAGAGCAGAAATAATCAGGCTGCATCACAACATGCCAGTAGGAGGGCATGGGGGGCAATGAAAGACGGTGGAGCTGATCACCTGCAATTTCTGGTGGCCAGGGATAACAAAGCAGATAAAGTGATATGTGAAAGAATGCAATGCCTACTAGCGCAATAAAAACCGCACAGAGCAGCCAGCAGGCAAGTTAATGCCTAACTCTATTCTAGAAAAACCTTGGATGCATATATTGGCAGACTTTATCACCAAGCTGCCCTTAGCACAGGAATATGACAGTATTCTAGTAGTAGTAGATCAGTTAACTAAAATGGTCCATTTCATACTGACTACAGAAAAAATATCAGCAGAAGGATTAGCAAGGTTGTTCAGGGACAACATGTGGAAGTTACATGGTCTACCTAAGAGTATTATATCAGACAGAGGACCACAATTCATAGTGGGGTTAATGAAAGAACGAGATACTAGGGATTAAGAGTAAATTGTCGATGGTGTTCTGTAAGAGCACACTCAGTGAGGCACCAGTCACACTGCAATATAGTAGAGCAGGCGTCTTAAGTTAAAGCGATGGATAGCCCAGGAGCTTAAACTATTGTTGAGGTCAGGTATTCTACCGTACATCACTAGCTACTTATACTAGACTAGTCTGGTCTGTGCGCCAGTTGCTATGGCCACTGACATCAGGACAATAATAACTACACTACCAGATATAGCTATGTAGTACTATGATGGAGACCCGAACTAGAGGGAAGAGAACTATAGACTGTGGACTCCAAGGATCCATGGGAACACTAGATGATATGAACCCTACCAGGTTATCTAAGCGATCTCAGGGTTGTTCCCTTACATGTTCCACCCTCAGACAGATGGACAGACAAAGAGAATTAACTAGGAGTTGGAACAATACTTGAGAATGTTCATTGATCACAGACAAGAGCAGTGGCCAGAATGGTTAGGAACAGCAGAGTTTACGTATAACAATAAAGCGCACTCAAGTACCAGGACATTATCTTTTAAGGCAAATTACAGGCAAGATCCCAGAATAGGGTTTAAAGGGAGGAAGAAAGGAAAATATATGGGAGCAGAAAAATTTGTAGAGAAAATGAAGAAGATACAAGAAGAGGCAAAAGCAGTGCTAAGAAAAGCACAGGAAGATATGAGGAAGTATGCAGACAAGAAGAGATCGGACACAAATAAGTATAAAGTAAAAGACTTGGTCATGCTCAGTACCAAGGATCTGAAATATCAGATGGTTGGGAGGAGGACAGAGAAGTTGATAGAGAGATTTGTTGGTCCTTACAGAGTCAAGGAAATAGTATCATTAAATACAGTCAAATTAGAACTACCTAGCACAGTAAAGATACACCTGGTAGTCAACGTTAGTAGAATACATAGATACATAGGGCAAGTAGAAGGACAGAGGAAGGAGCAGCCAGCTCTAGTCATAATCGAAGGAGAAGAAGAATGGGAGGTAGAAAGAATCCTGAATAAGCAACGAGTAAGAGAAAAGGATAAATACTTAGTACGCTGGAAAGGATTTATGGCAGAGTCAGACATATGGGAAGGAAGGGAGAATTTAAAGAATGCACAAGAAGTGGTTGAAGAATTCGAGAGAGAATATCAAAAAGATATAGAAGACGTGGCGCAGCAAGAGCACGAAGAAGGAATGTTCCAACGGGGAGAATTGCCAGGAAGATTTACAGCAAAGAAATTATATGGGTGGTCAGACAAGCAATATGACCAAGAATATTGGAAAAGAATGGAGAAGAACTGGAGATGATGGAAGAGCAAGAAACCTATGAAAAGAGAGACAACAAAGACAATTCCAGAGGAAGAAGAAATTAAGGAGGAAAAATCAGAAGTTAGAGAATGGACAGAAGAAGATGATGATGAGATGGGCAATATGGTCAACCTATACTATGAGTTGTAAGAAAATTCCTTGGGATGAGGAAACTTGAGAGGAAGGTGGTGTCATAACTTGGCAAATCAGCTAAGTCATTATTTCTTTTCTTTTTCTTTTTCTTTAATTTGTAATATCAACAGACACATGAGAGCAAGTTGACTCATAAGAAAGCATGGGATAAAAGGACAGAGTTAGGGTTACTCTGCATGTATATATAGTGTATCAAATCTAATAGGAACTCTATCAAGTTCTCCTTGTCAAATGCTGATAAAGGAGCAGTTGGCTTAATTCTGGCTTTGGAGTTAGCTAGTCTGACAATATTTCTATTAATTCTTCTACTATTTCTATAGTCTCAACAGCACTAAAAAGCCCCTAAAAAGACTTTTTGATCAATACTAGTTATGTCAGAATAGCTAACTCCTGAGCTGGAATAAAGCCAACTGCTCCTTTATCAGTACTTGACAAAGAAAATTTAATAGAGTCCTTATGCATTTCTTGTATACTACTTATATAGTTACTACATAGTCTATATACTACTTTCTCATGGTTATTATGTGACTTCATTTTTATGTGATGTTACACTATGACATCTGTCTTATGATATGTGACTTTGTTATGTGATACTTTCCTACACTTTTTTCTTGTATAGTAAGTCCAAAAGAAAAAAAAAAGAAAAGAAATATAAATAATGACTTAGCTGTTTTGCTAAGTCATAACAAGTTATATCTTAAGACAATTAATATTGGCTAAGATATTAAATAAATTAGTAAGTAACTATTATAATACTGTTTGTTAAATTACTGATATCTCAAAAACTACTATAATTGATGTTTTATTTCCAGGCATCAGAAAAGTTTTTTTCATACTACTTAGAATAAGTTTAAAATAATCTCAAGATAATTAATATCAGTAGAAATATAAAGTTTTTAATATTTGTATATAGATTTAATTAATTATTTGTTTTTTAGAAAAAAATATAGAATAATAAATAATAGTATGTGATAATCTGTTCTAGTATATAGATTATTACAATTTTATATATAAGAATTTCTTGTTTGAGAATTAAACTCTAAACTTAACAATATTTTTTATTATTGTCTAAACTTTACTTTTAAGATTCTTTAAACTCTAAAATTTATAATTACAAATTAGTAAGTGACTATTTGTAATAACTAGTTTTTCAAAGTAGTTAAAAGTATAGAAAAAAATTAATATAAAAGTTTATTTGGAATATAAAAAAACTAAAAGTATATAAAAAATTTTCTATAAAAATATTAAATAAAAGAATATTATGGAACTTAAAGTAATTAACTATTTTTATTATAAATAATCATTTACTATTTATAATAAATACTTTGATACTTTAAAAAGTTTAAAAATACAAAGTTAAATAAGTAACAAAAAATATTGTCAAGTTTAAGATTTAATCCTTAAGTTCTTATATATAAAATTGTAATGGTCTGTATACTAGAACAGATCATTATATACTATTATCTATTATTTTTTATATAATAGTGTCTTTGTACTAGAAATAGTGTTAATCATATGAAAGCTGTTCTTTGTTTTAAGAAAAAAACAAATAACTATTAATAGATAATCAATAAAGTTCATGTACAAACATTAAGGTCTTTATATCTTTATAAATATTAATTACCTTAGTGTTGTTTTAGACTTATTCTGAGTGATATAAAGAGAACTTTTTTAATGCTTAAAAGCAAAGCATTGATCCTAGTGGTTTTTGAGATATCAGTGATTTAATTAAACAATACCATAGTGGTTACTTGTTGATTTGCCTAATATCTCAGCCATTATTGATTACTTTAAGACATGATTAATATCAATTAAAAGATGTTTTCAAAAGCTTTTAAATACCATTAAGACTATGAGAATGTCAAGGATGGAATTTGGAAAACGGAGGTATAGGGTAATAAATAGATGCTACACTCCAGAATAGAGTAATATATTACGTCGAAAAGAAATAATACTTAGCGATAGTATAAAAAAGGCTCCAGCAGACAGGCAAGGACTGTTAAGACTCTAAACCTCACAGTCGAATATACATTTCAACTTGAAGCTTATATCTAACACTTGATATCTTCACACTCCTCACTAGAGGATCCAGTTAAGGTTTTCAGTGAAGTTATATTGGAGGAGAGATGTCAACGAGACTTTGAGTAGCACCCTTGAGGTTGTCCTAAGACAAGTAAGAGTACCGATTCCTCAGAGTAAGGTTTTTACAAAGGGAATACAGAAAGAGAGAACTTGCCGTT
>Ga0157360_1000436_pt1 | contig 15615 bp, 9 predicted proteins | sample AttlaeALBM1_FD_111483 | JGI IMG/M metagenome (GOLD analysis project Ga0157360, IMG submission 111483) | Fungus gardens microbial communities from leaf cutter ant in Ribeirão Preto, State of São Paulo, Brazil - Atta laevigata ALBM1 | ecosystem: Host-associated > Fungi > Mycelium > Unclassified ... | reverse complement strand
TCTCCTGAGTGAGAAGCACAAGCTATTGTATGTACCATTCCTCTTCACTCATTCTAGTCCTTAACTACTTGCTCGAAAAAGAGTCTCCTATACTTAGGTAGGTTTTCCTATACGAGGAATTACTCACCCAGACTGTCTCTTCGAGAAATGTTCATTGAGATCCTATCCATATTAATGCACCACTTAATAATCACATCTTTGATGTATGTGCCAGGTCTCATTATCTAAATGCATGAAATAAAAATACTTGATATCAGAAGAGATAGAGATGGTTCTTTTGTTCGGGAGACAACCATTGTAGATTCCAGCCGAGAAGACCAGGAAAAGAGAAGGATAAAGCAGAAAAAAAGACTTTACTGAAATTCAATTCGCTTTTCCTTTTTCCTGAGATATGGAATGTCATTAAATTAAGTAGATGAGATGCCAAATATAGGCAGGAGTTATTTCGCCAAGCAAAGCTGTGTGTTCTGAAGGTAAAGAAAGACGGTAAAGCCCATTTAAAAGAGTGCCACGCAGCTCCTGTTTCACTCGATCTTTAACCAAACAAAACAACAAGAAGAGGTGAATTCCAAGGGTTTAGCACTTGACCAATTGAACAACGCTCAACAAGTTATTGGTAATACCGGGCACATACATGGAGAATGTTGGTAAGAGAGAGTCTGAACCGGTGTCTGAATAAGAGATGAACCAGAGTGGAGAATTTACAAACCTGTGTTATTTCCCATATGGATTTTCTCCGTTCCAGTGTAGACAGAGGGAGTTCAAAGGTTATTGATGTCAGCCGTAACATGGGTAGAAGCTCCAGAATCAAAGAAGAAATCTGAAGTGGCACCTGGCTCGAGCGAATTGATGAAACGAGCCATTCCTTTAGAAAAGAAAAGAAAATAAAATAAAATAAAATAAAATAAATAAGTAGAGGCACTTCTCTAACGTGCATGTTGATCGCTTTTGTATTAGTGGCCCTATAGCCCTTTTTATAGCCCCCTAGGGGGACGGGTCTGTCAGTGAGGATTGTGAGAAGATGCAAGCTATGACACGGGATTTCTTTCAGAACTTGTATACGTCGGAGGGCACTGCTAATATGTCAGCGGTGCTAGATCACGTCCCGTCAAAGGTCACTGACAGCATGAATACCTTCCAGTGTGCGCCATTCACAGAGAAGGAGGTAAAGGCTACTTGAAGACAAGACGGTGGGGAAAAGGACTTTGCCTACCTTACTGAGGTACTCGATTGGAGAAGAGCGCCACATCACACTATAGACAGATCCGAATCTAACATATCTGGTACTCTATTTATTATGTCTGCTTATCCGAATCTTTTTACTCTTCATAGTCTTGGTCATAGATAGGAATAAAGGCTATTTCCTTCTTAGGCACCACATTCTTAGCTTAGGAAAAGCGCTTTCTTTGGCTTGATTGCGGAGGAAAGCTTTTCTTGCTAATCTGGTGATATTAAAGCCAAGAGGAATCGATTTAGCAGTCCATACCAGGTAGATTTAGGAGTGACTAGCAGTGAATGCCCGGTAGCAAAGGACTCGGCTTTACTTAACAAGGGTTCGCTTTCTGGGAATTCCATCATTCCCACTAGGCAATAATATGTAAACTAGGTATGGAGTATGTTTTTAACGGTGTAAGTACCCCTTCATTAAAGATCCCTTTCCCCAGCGGAGTATTCAACCAATCCATTCCTAGCACCATGTCATAGGCAACCAGTGGCAACAGCCTCAGTTTTGCTTCAAATTCCACTCCTTGCACCTTCCAGGTACCCCCTCCGATACACAGCTTTACTGATTATGTTCTGACCATTAGCAACCATAACCACTATGGGAAATGTTTGTACCTGCTTGGCTTTGATTTCTTAACCTAAAGTTTCCTTTGCCTTAGAGACCATCAATTCCCAGATCAGAAATCCTATTTCCAGCTCCTCTAGTTTTCTTAAACCAGTACTGTTTCTTTTTCCAGCAGGGATATTACCGAAAAATGGGCTTCCGTTCAAAGCGGAAAGAAAGAGACTGGTCCGTCCTCCCTCTTTGCCTAGCGGTTAAGTAGATAGTAGGTCCCCTCCCTGGCCCCGCAACCAAGAGTCACTCGTCGAAAGCTGACCAGGAAGACAATAACAGCTATTTCAAGATAGCAGAAAGACAAGGCAATAGGAAAACAATCATACCGTGGATAAAAAGGGCTTTTCTATGTGTTATGCCCTACGTTACATTCACCCTATTTATCTTCATTCTCTTCCGCAGCGAGCTAGTATGCCCAAAGCCGGCAGTGCGTAGGAGGTCACTGATCGAGCACTCTTGCGCCGACGAATCCGGTCTTAGATAGACTAGGCGAAGAAAGGACAACCTGCTAGTAAGAAGGTTTCTTTCAGACTTATGGAAAGCCTTACCTCTTTCTTGGACACGTTTTCGCTGCGCGCCTCTATGATAAACGAAATGGCAGACATGAACAAAGCATATAGTTGGTATGACGAGATATTCTTCTTTCTCGACGGAACAACCTTTCGGCTTCGCTAAAAACACCAGGGCTATGCTATGCCTCAAAGTCTCAACACAGGCCCGGAAATAACAACAAACGTATATAGATAGAAGAAGTCCACATGGTAGTTGAACTCTTCCGGCAAATCCTCCATTATTGGCTTCAGCTTCTTGCAAAGAAAGATGTTCAAAAAGAAAGAACTGGAAAAGATATGGAACAGGGTAAAAACTATCCAGCAAATACGGGCCGAAAGGCAAAGGGTCTCCGTTCACCGAAAAATCGTTCTCCTTAAAAGGGGGGAGCCTATTCTCGGGCGAGTTCCAGCAATTCACGTAGGGCATTAGTAGAAAGCTTTTGAGCTAACCCCACATATAGTTATTGATCCCATCTACATTAGTTAGTTGATCCTCGAAAAAGCCCAAGAGCGATGAAGGTGCCACACCAGTAAGGCTTTTCTCGTATCGAATGATTAAGAGTTCGCTCACATTGGAGTGTGTATTAAAATGCCTGAAAAACGATTCGACCCTTGACTTATCAAACATACTAGGTCAAATAGTCTCCAATAACACACGGCCCAGAGCCGTCAGCACTAATTCCTGTATAGGGTCCATATATACACACGTATATTGAATGTCAAGATCAACAGGAGGGTTAGAAACGACACTGACGTTCACACCTTTGTAAAGCATTTTGGCTTCGTCCACGTGAGCACCATCCAAAAAGATACATGAAACGGGCTTTAAACGGTACTCTTCGCGGCACCCCTCCTGGAGTAAGGTGACTCGAGCAACCCCAACCCAACTCCAAGCCGTAGTGTGAAATCCCAACCAGATTACTTCGATTCGCTTCCGATGCTCCGTCTCAGGCCGACCTGTAGAGCTTGACTCCTGCATGAAACAATCCAGGGTCAAACGAAGATACTTGTTAGCCTAGCCCCATGTGTATCCGTAGCCTTCCCTGTTTTGAGAATCTCATATTTCTTCGTAGCACGTGTGTCCTTCGTATGTTCCGTCGCCTGTTCCTGGATAAGTAGATTTTCTACCAACCAAGTAGAATCAGCCTGAGAATCAGCAGCTGAGAATGCGGGGCACCCCGCTTTTGTCCTCTGCCCGTCTCATCGCCTTATGAGCAGTCAAAATATACGTTTTGCTTACTGTCACGTGGTCCGCCTCCTCACTCAACTTCAGAATCAAACCACCTTCCGGCTTCGTACTACTACTACCTCCTAGGTCGTCGTTCTTTCCATTGCTTCATTGTCCTCAGCTCATCGAATTCTGAACATAGAGAAAAGAATTGAAGTGAAGATCTTCCAAATCTTTCTTCAACCAAGTCGCGTGCATCATGGCTTTCTTGTTATTCCTTTATTTTCCTGCCTATTACTGACATGCCTAGCCTTATCCGCTTGCTGGTGCTTTGCTGGTCTTGGATTAAACCTCAGCTCTCCTAATTCCGTCTATAGGTGGTTCAATCTTATAAGTTTTGCTTAGGTACATCGATTCAATCCTGCCCCAGGCGTACCGTACCTGAGGTCTAACAATGAATTATTAATGATGCTTAAATAGTTGTGCCCTAAGGCTACCGGGTTAATGATCTGAAGAGTTCTTTTAGAAAGCAGATTTAAGAGTGTGAGGGAAGAAGTAATTCCAAGATGTCGAAATAAGGAAGCGATCCAGCCAACCATGGGAAGGATAATATCTCTCCTTCTTCTCTGCCAAGCCTAGCTTGCCCTATGGGAATAAGAAAACCTTGCCTTATCAGTCTCTCGTGCCAAAAGAGAAAGCTGTCCTTCCCTGGAAAATAGAGTTCTTTTTCGTCGTCTGTATGAAATAGAAAAAGTAGTCTGAAGACAAAGGTCGAGGGACAGAAAATACTCCTCTAGGGAGCTCACCTATTGATTTTTGGAATAAGTCTTGGTTCATAGTCATAGAAAGGATAAGCCTGGATTTCATGCTTCTTACTCACTCTTTCAATGCTATGTCTTTAAGAGATTGAGCTTTCCTATGTCTGAGAAGGGTGCACTTTGAGTCTCATCTCCTGGCTGGTAGTTCTTTCTACGGAAATGAGAAACATATACACTCACTGTGTTAGAAGCAAGACTGACGGAACAAAAGACAACACCTCAATTGTCCATGTACACGTAGAGAAGACCAAGAGCGCACACTACAACATCTGGTTGTCTTTCTATCTACTGTTTATTTTCAGCACTAGACTCCACATCTTAGGGTCCCAGCCAGCCTATGAGCAAAGCTAGGAAAGCATTCTTCTTCTTTCCTCAGGATGAAATAATTCGGTTAAACTATTATTCTAATAAGGCCAGCCCTATCTAGATCCCGTAGCTTTCTTTTCTAGAGAACTTCATCTTTAAGCTTGGCTCCCTGGAGTGTTCGACGTCAAACTAGCTACTCTGCTGTTCGGAACTCACTATTCGTTTGGGCTATGGCTCTCAGCTTGAAAAGAAGAATGAAATTAGGGCAGGCGGGGCTCTCTATTAATTGGGAACACTTCATTCTGCTGGCTACCTTGCATCAAAGAAAACTTCCTTGCGGGCTGCACTCCGCGCACTTCAAGGAGTAAGTATACGCTTCCTTCGGTCGAAGCAATAAGGTCTGTTTCACTGTTGGACTCGAAGTATCATGGGCTCTTTCCCTTCTAACATATGTGTGCTCCGGACAAACACTTGTTTTCATCGTTGATCTCCTAATCCCACTGGGAACTCTTAGTAGGTGGTAGCTCATCTAATCCTTTAGCTTCGCAGGCTTTCGTTTCTCTCTTACTGCTTTCGGTAAAACCTATTCAAATTCTCGTAAATAGTATGTATTCGCTGATATCGAAATCCGGGTTTTCCACTTTGGATCGCTGGGTGGAGAAGAGGAATCAACGAAAAATCCAGGAAAGAGCTGCGAAAGAAAAGCGTGACGAGCAAAGTCAAGTCTGCCTTTCTATTTCTTCTTTATCCGCTTTGAGATATAGTTGCCTTCCTTGGCAAGGGATTTTTCACCCAGTCACTGTAGTTAGGAAAAAGAAGCTAGTGAACGTGGACCTCCCTCCTCTTTTCCAGGCGGGACAGAGAGAGTGGATTGGCTTTTTCCTCCCAAATAAAGAAGACTTTGAGGAAGGTTCACCTTGTATCAAAAGCAAGTGAGAATAGTTTCTATTCCTACAACAACTGCTTCGGATACACTGATTTACAGCATGAATTGACTTCAGAGCTAGGGAAAGAAAGGGAATGCAGATGTTCTGCCGCCCTCTCTTCGTATGCCACCGGCCTTCCTATCAAAAAAAGATTCATTCCTTGAACATAGGCCTGATGCTAGGAGAGTGTAGTTCGAGCATTCTATTGTGTGTTCGATCCGTGATACGCAAAGCAATCTCCTGTTTACTAATGATCTAATGACAGTTGATTGAGACTTGCCATTGTCGTCTTTCGAAAGCGAACTCTTATCTGGTTTCACTCGGGTTCTCCTGTCGACGGGAAGCGCTCGGTTCGGATAACTTCTGTTTCCGTACCGGGATCAGCAGGAGGGGAATTTGAGGTTCTTGGTCCTCTGCGAGATCAGTCCGCCAGCTTGCTCTTGTTGACTATTTTGTTTTTTCTGGCATCCCAGCCTTTTTTGGATACCTTTTTACATTTTACATCTTTTCTATTTTTTAGAATTTTATAGTGAGTTGTAAAACAATACTCGAGGATGTCTTCACTAATGGGGGAACTTTCCCTGGGATCTAGCCTACTGTAGTTTTTTCTAAGAGCCTCAAGCTCAACTCTGATTGTAGGTGGTGCATCCTCGGTGGGTATAGCGGCTATAATATTGTCAAAGACTAATTTATTAACCATTGTTAGGGGGTGCCCCATTAGCCGGATGGCTCGCCTATATAAATAGGGGAGGTAATTAGCATATAATGGGGTAGTAATGAAATTATCATGAACCGTGTATATGGGTGCCCTACTTAAATCAAGTTTGAGATTTTGTAAATCAGGATTATTCTTGAAATTCATCATCATTAGAATGAAATTAATAGCGGTCAGACCATCCTTCTGATGGATGAAGTTAGCAAAGGTTGAGCTTGCACTCTTCCTAGTATTCCTTTTTTCGGTTGGTAGGCGTAGGGTAACCGCAGCCCTGGCAGCTTTTGCTTTACCCTCGGTAGTTTTTGACTTATACCTCAATGTTACTCTGACGGCTTTCTTAACAAAATAGTCTTGGTGTGTGACCCAGTATTTATTGGATAGTACAACTGGTTGCTGAATAGCCGCGGCCACCCAGCTAATACTAGCAACCAATTTCATGAGGTTCTTCATACCAGCAAAATCTTTCTCCCAGTATTTGAAGCATACTCTAGTCAGATCATAAATGTTGGCCATGGAGGTGTACCTTCCTATTTGCTCTGCCAGCTCTTTAGCTGCTGAAAATTGGGTTTTGCCGTAGACAATTGGCATGAAGATCTTTTTAACGATCTTGCGATCAAATAAAGTATTTACTATATTTGTTATTACCTCTTTATCATGGGTTTTGTCCTTAGGAGGACTATAATGGGGTATATACTCCTTTAAACGAGAATCAATGGTTTGATATATATCATGGATTTGATCATGAGGATCATCATCCACAAATAGATTTGTATCTCGAGCCATCTTCAGATCGAGCAGAAAGTAGCTTATGAGCTGATAAGCACTAGCTGAGGCATCTAGCTGATGAGGAGCTCTCATTATATAATACCAACTATCTTGGTTCTTGTCATCAGCGGATGTGATCATTTGGAAAAATGACAGAAACTGAAATGGGTTTCTTGCTCTAAGAGCATAATTATATAATATGCAATCTCTTGCGTCCTTATCAATATTAGGGGATAATAGTTTCTCTTTTTTAATGATGTCTGTAAAGACTTTTATTGCTGTACTGTAATTCGGTGAGTTTTTAACGAAATGGAAAGCGGTTGCTACCATATGGTTATGTGCTAATTTAGCATAATCCACTCCCTCTTGGATATCACCGGGGTCCCCAAACACGATGAGAGATCTCACCAGATCACGTTCATGAAAATGGAATGGACCATAGCGGTAATTTCGTCCCCTGAAGTCCATAAAACATGGGAAATACATGTAGTAACCCTGATAAGCTTCTGCAAGCTGAAGGATATATTGCTGGTAGTTAGCCTCTGTAATGTTTTTTACTAACACTTTAGACAACTCCCTGAAAGTGAAATTTTCTTGAATATCGTCGTCTTTCATGTAATGCGCATGCAGTCTGCTTAGACCTTCCCTTCTATTAATAGAGTCAAGAATCTTTGGCAGGACATGGCCATATTTCAGGAATTGATCCCAATCTTCACGCAATTTGCGCAGGAATAATCTATTTATTTGAAAGGGGATAGCCTGTAACTTGTTTAGTACGCTTGTTAGTTGACGTGTTTGGGCAGCACCATGCAGATGAATGTCGAAATTCGTTTCATCGTGTGAAGACAAGGCTCTAGCCTCCTTTGAATGCCCATGCCCCATTTTGGGGTCTGAATACAAGTATCCTCCTGTTAAGTCGCCCAGTCTTCTTTGATCGGCCTGACCTCGGCCGGGTCGTACGGGGGTCCGATTCTTCCACTCTAATGGCGGGTGAACCATTGGTAATGTTGCATTGAGTGGTAACAGTTTTATGTCAAACAGAGCTCTGGCATAACTGGGTTGCATTATATAGCCGTCCGCTGTCTTGATAACGACATCTGATTGGTAGATAGACACCCATTCCTTATTTAGGAGCCAATTCAGCATGATACGCCCCATTGCAAAGACCTGATCTGGTTTCTCCTCTGACTCAATTTTAATACTATCTCCGGTAATGGGGGGTTCGGCTTCACCGCTTTCTGGCGGATTAAGACGTCGTTTTTTAGGAGCTTTTGGCACCACCCCTTGGTCTGTACCATACCACCTTACCTCAATGGTGTTCAAGTACTTCCGTACTTCAATGTCTAAATCTTCAATTAAACTTGCCACTAGAGCCCCCTTCTTCTCAATAGCAATCACGTTAAAGTGTTTGCTTAGCACCCATATAACACCTGGTTCAAGTCCCCAACTTGGGCAGGCTCTGACCAAATTAAGTTCATGTTCATCATCTAATGATTGAAGGAGGAAATCTTTAGCTGATATACCCCGGAAGAATATAGTCTTCAACTGAGGTGTATTCTCAAGAAAACTCGTATCTTTAAACTTATATGTCATATCTTAAACTTGGAGTTGAATCTTTCTTAAATCTTCTATTGTAAGATCTTCTCTCCATGAGCTTTTGAGAAAGTCAAATACTTTGACACTAGGTTTAACTGTATCTTGGATCTTAGAATCTGATTCGTAACTTTGTATAAATCCATCCCAGAAATCATAGAGTTTATCCATGAGATCATGGGAAATCTTCCCTTTATTAGCCTTTCCTTTCTTCCCCTTTTTAGGTTTGGGTGTCCAAAATTTAGTGTTAAAGCGCTGTTTTTGATTTTCCCAATCAAGCAAGGGTTGTGCGTCCGCTAAAACCCTGTTGGTAGGGGCCTCTAGCATAATAATATGTTCAGGACGAGAGATTTCGTTTCCATCCATATCGTGAATGGGGGGCCGGCCTTCCGTAACGGATTCCCGTATTGGGTTTAACAGTTCTTTAAACAAAAACTGCAACTTAGCCTTAGTTAAGTTATCTTTCCAGGCTATAAATTCATCATGAGACTGAGGTAAAGCCCGGCTGTTAGACTTCATAGTCTTAGGTAGAGTTTTGACGGTCATATTGAAGCGTTGTATTTTCGTAAGGTCGGTATAGTACTCTGGCGTATCTGGTGATGGATTTTTCCGATCAGTGAATAGTTTTTGAGGCTCTTCTCCTGACGTGTCTTTACCAGGGACAAAGTCCCCTCTAGTAACAACTAGAGCCGACACCCAGTACCAAAGTACTACATAGTTCGATATGGTTTTTTCCTAGATAGCCTATCTTATTAGCCCGCCGCTAAAGGGTGAGCAGTTTGTTGTTGGTATTCCTAGGGTGTCTGCCATATGGAACACACTATCCTTTGCACTGTGCTAAGGTGTGGCCCTCGATCTGTCTGTGAACCGGAAAGGAGGTATGGTACTCGAAAGAAACTTGTTACTCTGCCTTCCTATCAACAGGAAATGGCTTGCATGGATCCAAAAAGAAAACGAAAACCAACAATTCAACAACGTTGCAATGGGGAAGGGCGTAGCTGGTGTAAAACAAAAGCTATATCTTTTCTTCTTTGCTTGTAACAAACAGAGCTATCTAAAGCTTGAAAGTAAGCAACAGAGCTATCTATTCCAACGTATTGGTCCAACTCCACGGTTCCTCTCATCTTTCTTGTCGGAGAAAGCCGTTGCTCAAAAAATCGTATAAAAATCAAGCAAGAAAATGGTTCCTGTAAAGCAAACTAAGAGCGGGGAAGGAACTAGGGCGGGCATAAGCTCACCAATTAGGATGCGTGATTGATTTCTTTAATAGATATGAAATGAAGATGCCTTGAATGAACCCAAGCAAGCCGAAATCTAATACTAAAAGTATGAAGTGGACATCTATGGTTTAATTGGAAACATCTCTTTTCCATCTATAAGGTGATGAGGGTTGAAGCACAACAACTTATCATGAGTAGTGTCATAAGGTTATTTATGACTATAAACTTCTCATCCCTATATTTATATGGAGCAGTGGCTACTTTCGTAGCATCTCCTCAACCTATATTATAGGTTCATGCCGCTCGCTTACTTATGCTTCCGCTCTATCCAAGTAAAAGCTATACTTTATTAGAAATTAAATTGAGTATCCGGTAAATCATTCCATCAAGCCAGTAAGCTAACCTTTTATGACCCACGGCAGCAATCCTACCTTTCCAAGCCTTTCTATAAAATCCTTGATCGAGTAGTGAAAGCATTTGATCCATCAGATCAGTGCTTGATCTTCTACTTAATAGGTTCAAGACCTAAATAAAGGAATGAAAACAGCTGCAAGATCCGCTTACTTCTTTCTCTTAGTCAGCTCTATCTCATATTGTCTACGAGCTCTCGTAGTATCTCGCAGCAGTATCGAATAATGAAAAGAAGGAAAGCTCTATTGAATAAGCCAAGGATAGAGAGAGGCCCCTTAAAGAACTATTTGAGAAAAGGAATATATCTCCAGGTTATTCATTCAATCCTAATTTTCAATCTCGTGAATTCAATAAAAAGAACTCAAGGCTGCGACATCCACTTTAAGACTAGTTAAAAAGAAAAGGTTCCACCCTTGTAGTTAGACAACCGATATGCGACATCATACTTAGTATGGGAGTTGCCGCTGATCTGCGACATCAATAGATAAGCATGGTATGCGAATATGTGTTGTTGATCTCTGCATCGCGATGCTACTTTCGTAGGGGAGAGCAGTCAGTCCCCACCAAGGTGAGTATAAGGGCTTTTTGGGGGGGGTAATTTCGCTTCGTTCATCTTCAAGTGCCGACAGTTTCTATTCCCGAGTGTGATAAGCCAGTACTGGATAGACGGTTTAGATACGTCACTGAGTGCCCCATGGGTCATCTTGTTTCCTATTTATTGGAAGCTACATAAAGCATCCCTATATTAAGATGAAGTAAGAAAGCATCAGTCCTCTTTTTTTTCTTTCTTCTAAGAAAGAATGTAGCTCGCTCTTTCAACCCGGGGCCCCCTCTGGGGAACTGTTTGAGGCATCGACCCCATTTCCTTTTGATCGTATTACGCTTGACTCGCTGCAAAACATTTCGCTTTCTGCGCTCGCTCGTACGTGGTTTACACTCCTTGCCTTTCATCTGACTTTTCCATCGGGCAATTGTTTGTTTTCAACTGGATTGGATTCCGAACCAAGAAAGATAGGCAACTTTCACTTGAAAGAAAGAAGCTTCAGAACTCTTGTATTCCACCGAATAAGAATAAGAGCAAGAAGGGGCTATCTTTGTGAAGGGACCGGCACCAGAAAGTAGATCATATGGCCTTTCTTTCGCAAAAAAAAATAAAGTAAAGCCCCGGCCCAAGAAATGCAGCAAAGCAAGTCGTCTTTGGTTTGGAGCGAAATTCCCGGATGTATAGGCTTGATCGAGTGCCTTACCTGAAATCGACGATCTAAAGTGGGTTCTTTAGCTTGCTCCGACAGAGGTCTCCTTTCTCCCTTAGCAGCGAGACCAGTCCCTACCTCTTTTCAATCAATCTTTCATACCGTATGCCTTTTCTACGCCTAAAACAAGTTCATGTCTCTCCTCTCTGAAAAGTAAGTCGGACCTTATTGAAAAGTAGTACGCTTTCTTTCGTGGTGTTCAGGATCCCGTGCTTTGTAGTTCACGCATGGCTTTCTCTAACGAAGCTAATGCCGAATTAAAGACCTTAAACGGAAAGACACAGGAGGTGGCGAAAAACAAAAAAAGAGAAAGAGCTTACAAACTTCTCTGAACCCGGTAGTAGCCAGCGGAGCCCTTATTCATGGGTTAGGGACTAGCATTGAACAAAGTTGGTGACAGCCGAAGAAAAAGTGAAAGGGCAAGTAAATAATCTAAACATGCGGGTAAGCTGCAAAAAAAGAATCAAAGTAACGCGCCCTACCTGTTAGTAAAGTAAGGCCTTCCAGAGCCTATCTAACACAGACATACACGCGGATGAGGGCACTGAAATAAATGGATGTCGATCCGGTACTGAAATTGCATAGAAAAAAAGAAATAAGTTCATACTTGATGAAACGCACATCATCCAATGAATGATCCAGAGAAAAGACAGAGAGATATTGACTTTTTTCACATCTGTAACTACATTTTCACATTTCTTTTTTTAAGATGTAGAACGGAATAGCGCAGCTGTTTTGGCTCGCAATAAAGCAAGGGTCCTGATCGAGCAAGACTACGTCCTATCTATCTACCTCTCCAAACACAATATCTTGAGTACCTATGATGGTGACTACATCTGCTGGCATGTGATGTTTGGACATAGAATCGAGTCCTTGTGAATGGGCAAAGCCAGGTGCTCTTATTTTACAACGGTAGGGACGATTACTCCCATTACTGACAAGAAAGACACCAAATTCACCTTTAGGTGCTTCAACTGCGGTATAGGTAGAAGGAGCTGGTACGGAAAAACCTTCTGTATAAAGTTCGAAATGGTGAATTGAGGTAGAGTAGACCGATGATCCGGTAGTCATTTGGCCGGCTATGGAAAGAAAAAGCTTGCATCTGCTCCCCCTAAACTATAACAGGTCCCATCTCTCTCCAAACCTAACGTGGTAGTTTCCCATCATAAGGCTTTCCATCTATAGATTGATTGAGCCATTACCCACCAAGGATCCCATTCGTTCAGAACTCAGTTGACTGCTTCTATAGATAAGGCGGAACGTCCTTAGTTCAGCATTATAGCACATAGTCTCCGACGCTACTACAGCGCTTCGCTAACTCGAAGCGCCTCGCTATGAGAATGACGCTTCGCTAACGCTCGGCTAAGTCGTCGAACCCTCGCGCTGACCATTCGCTTTCTCAGTAGCGAAAGCGCTTCTCTTTGCCCCTTAACTTAATCTTAATTCTTACAAAAATAAAGTATTTGGAAAAGAAAGAGATTCTTTGTTTTATTGCTCCCGCTTCCTCATCTGCGCTCGTCAAGCCAACTTTGCTTTTTGGGAGGTGAAAGAGGGGTTGAAGCGGACATTTCGAAATGACAGCATCGAAGATATCTATATACACAGGAACGCTTATTCCGGACTGCGTTCCGGAAAAAGTAGCCTACTTGACAGAAAGGGCGGGCACTCTCGGCTCGGAGGTAGGCACTCTCGTCTTTCAACCCCACCGTCACTTTGAATTTAGTGGGCACTGTTTACTTACAGCCTCTACGAGTTGCAAGTGAATGGGGCCGGTGCGTGTGAACGGAAGGGTTCATCAAGCCATTTTAACCCCTAAACAAAATAGGAAGAGGGGTACTTGACTAATAGGGGGCGATTGCATCGCACCTGACTGTGAGGGACCTCTTGATACCTTATGTTCACTTCCTAACTAGTAGCCGGTTTCCTGTCGCGGAAGCCTTTTCCCAGTGCGCGGAGCCCCAACGAGGAAGGTGTTAGTGCTTTCTCATGGGGTCAATAATGCTAATCCCTCTTTTTGTGCCGGGAAGAAGATAAGAAAAGGCGAAGCCTTCTCTTGGTTTCCCAACCTGTTGCTTCTAAAGGCTGCCCTCTCTCGGCTGGATTTTGGTCCAGCCTACTACGAGGATCCCGTATCCCGTACATCGTCTTTCTCCCTCCTGGGTTCCCGTGGTTCCTACGCCGCCGCGTTTCCCGGTCCTTTTCTTTTAGTGCTTCGACCCGAAGCGATAGCTTGACGCGTTTTCCGTGGATAAGATGGCAGCGCTCCAGCTCACTAAAGAATGGGACGGCAGTGGTCCGCCGGCAAGCTCGTTCTGATCTTGGACGCAGTACATTGGAATCCTGAAGCACCACCACGAACGCTACCGCGCGTGCGCCTGCGGTGCGGTAAGGCACCACCCTGTTGTGCCAGCAGCCAACTCCGGCGTGTCAGCTTAGTTATCCTCATCAAGCCACAACCTTGATGTCTAGCTTCCCAACTGGTAGACGGTTCCCTTTCCCCCGGATCAATGAAGAAGGGAGAAGTCAGTTGATTCTTCCGAAGAACCGGAAGCGAAGCGCTATGCCGGGGCGAGGGGACGGGAAAAGAAACTGCTCCGAAGAAAGATATTGGGGTTCCCAATGCTTCTCCACGCCCAACGAGATGCGCCAACCTCGGGATGCTTTACTCCTAACCCCACGACGGTTCCGAGACGGAGCTTAACCTGAGTCTCGGTTAAGAACGGCGATGATCTACGTTTCACACGGCGCACGATTCCATGGATAGTTTCATTCGAGATCGTGATGGAGGACATAGCTTACGATCATCGGCTTTGATCATGCCACTAGGCATTTGATTAGGACATTGCACAATGATCCGAACACTTTGTCGCATCTCTTCGATACGAATACAGTAACGATCATAGCGATCTCCTCTGGTACCTACTGGTACGTCAAGATCCGATTGGTCATGAACATCGTAAGGTGCTGCTCTTCGCGAATCCCAGCATACCCCAGGTTGGGATGGGTAGGCCCACCACTTCACTTTTTCACTTTCACTTAGGCCCGGGCCAAGTCAGTGGGGGGACCCTGTCGGGCTCCTTCCCCCCCAAAACAAACTGTACGTGGGAGTTTCCCTTCATACGGCTCGAATCATTCTCAGATGCCCCGAGAGGCATCTTTCCTTATGATCTGGTGGTTCAGCAAACGAGCACCGGCCGCAACAGCAAGGAACTATGACCAATAGAGTCAGACACAGAGCGTCATACTTCTTTATCTTGTGATGGTTGAGGAGTTTCTTTCTCAGAGGGTGCGGGACGCTTGCGGAGTCCGTACCTTCCGTACCACCACAGGTCGTTCTTGGGCAGATCCCGCTCCTAAACATAAGGGAGGGATAGGGGGAAAGGGGCCGGGCCTATCATATAAATAGGGTTGTAGAAAGACCACGTATTTTCATTCGACGTTCCGGGGCGCCCGATTCGATCAACGAATTTGGCGAGCTGATCTGCTTTGATCCAGGAGAAAGCCCAGTCAGCCACCTTTTCGGTGCAGGTCACGTGACCTACAGCTCGGCCTTCGCTTTTTGAGACTTCCTCTACCCACATCTCTATGTGCCCGCAGCACTTTCATATGGAGAAAGATGGGCTTACCATGTTCCATCAATAGCACCTAACCTATGCCGATTTTGGCGGACCGTGCTCCACCCCGGTGAACTCATGCGGTTCCGACGTGCCCAGAGGCCAGAGGCGAATCCGTTCACGGTCCGTAGGACCAACACCATTCGAAGGTTGATGGCCCGCCCCGCCTAGAATAGGAATCTTTGACTGGGCTTACACACATTCGCTCACTTACGCTGTCCCCCCTCAGCTCACCCTAGCCCCGGGTACGTCGTCTCCAAGGCTTCACACAAAATCTTCACTGACAACATATGCATGCTTTTGTAGGGTCGGGCAGAACCGTTGTTGCCTGATGGGAACTTCCCCCATATTGCTATCAATGTCTTCATGTCGCACGACCTCTTAACATTACACCACTGAATCCCCAATCCTTTGCTTGCTGTGCAGTGACAGTAC
>Ga0157360_1000435_pt1 | contig 15630 bp, 14 predicted proteins | sample AttlaeALBM1_FD_111483 | JGI IMG/M metagenome (GOLD analysis project Ga0157360, IMG submission 111483) | Fungus gardens microbial communities from leaf cutter ant in Ribeirão Preto, State of São Paulo, Brazil - Atta laevigata ALBM1 | ecosystem: Host-associated > Fungi > Mycelium > Unclassified ... | reverse complement strand
TCACCAGCGTCAATACCGACAGCAGCACGCGGGGCAGAGCGCGGGCGGCGTAGAAGACAATCTCGCGCGTAAAGCGCAGGCCAATACTCCAGCCGATAAGCGCGTAAGAGAGCGCCAGCAGCCACGGCGGCAACTCCAGCGTCAGTAAGCCGCTATCTTCGACAATAATCCCCAGCGCGAGCGTAATCAGTAGCGGCCCGGAGGGTATTTTTACGCGTCGGGCAATAACAAAGCCGACCGCAATCAGTATTAATGTGGCGATAAACGGCCACGCCCGCAGCGGGCCAAACAGCGTGAAGGCTGCCACCGCATGCTCGGCGCTCTCCGCCCCCATGCCAAGGCGGGTGACCAGCACTGCAACCAGCGCTACCACCATCACCCGCAGATACTGCATAAACGCCACCAGCCGCACATCGGCACCGAAGCTCTCTGCCATTATCGTCATTGCCGCCGCCGCGCCGGGCGAAGAACCCCAGATGGCGGTCGAGCCGGGAAAAACCTGCAATTTCGCCATTATCCAGCCGAGAACAGCGCTGGCGAAAATCACGGAGAAAATACAAACCACAAACAGCGGCCAGTCAGCGGCAATGCGACCAAACACCGACGGCGGAATGGCGTGGGCAATCATCGCGCCGACCACCGCCTGCGCGGCGCTAAACCCCTGTTTATTAATGGTGACCGGACGGCCGTTGATGGCGAGAAAAATGCCCGCAAACATCGGGCCAAGGAGCAGTGCGGCGGGAAGATGAAGGTACTCCATCAACACTACCAGCAGCAATGAGAGCGTAATAAGCAGCAACCCGTTACGCCAGATGGTCGTCAATATTGCCATCAAAAGCGCTCCTCGTGAGGCGCCAGGATGGCGCTAGCATTGGTAAATGACATTTGCTTCCCGCAATCAATATGGATTCAGGCTTATCAGGTCATTGGACTGTAAGCGCAATGTCATCAACCTGCAAACTTTCACACATCAGGATTATCTATATAAACGGAGCACAGAAATAGTCTTTGGGAGAATAATCATTTTGTAAAGTTTTATCTAACGTAATGATTACCATGTTTTTCTAAGAAGCGCGGCGCGGCGCTGTGCATGAAAATTCCTAAACTCTCTTTGACCTGCTTGCCAGACCCTGGCCCGCTGACTAATTTTCATAATACCTTTACAGCGGCAGAGCACTCAGATCAAAAGTCATATTATTAATTTTGCAATTAACTTGATTAATTGCGCCCTTACTCTTTTCTTTTTTTTACATTCAACTACACCGCGCAAAATATATTTTTATGTTTATTGTAAAAAAAGAACATCGAATCATTCTTTGGCGTTAGCCATGGGCGGTAGCGTGCCTTTTTAAAATTAAAAGGTATTTAAATACTGCTTTGTTATAAACGAAAGAGTGATCTGGTGTCAGTTGTCACTGACAATAGCGACGCATTGTTCACACGCGTATGAGAATTAACTTAGAAGGAAAATAGTTATGGCTACTACTCCAGAAGATATCGCAAGCTTGTATCCGATCCCCACTTATCGTTTTATTGTTACGCTGGGTGATGAGCAAGTTCCTTTCTCCAGCGCTTCCGGCCTGGATATTAACTACGACACTATTGAGTATCGTGATGGCATCGGCAATTGGTATAAAATGCCCGGCCAGCGACAATCGGTAACCATTACTCTTTCTCAGGGAGTGTTCCCTGGACAAAATGCACTTTATGAATGGATTAACTCTATTCAATATAATCGTGTCGAGAAGAAAGATATTCTTATCAGTCTGACTAACGATGCTGGAACGGAGGTTTTAATTAGTTGGGGGGTCTCTAATGCATTCCCCACAGCGTTGTCATCGCCTTCGTTTGATGCCACCAGTAATGAAGTCGCTGTCCAGCAATTAACGCTCATGGCCGATCGGGTGACCGTGCAGGCGGGTAGTTAATAGAGGAGCGGATGTATGGCGACGACCACCAGCTATCCCGGAGTCTATCTCAGCGAAGAGGCGATATCTAACTTTGTCATCTCCGCAGCGGCCACCGCTGTGCCGGCATTTGCATTTAGTAATGTTATGGGGTTGCCGCACACCGAACCGTTTTACGTTTTTAATAACTGGGCGGAATTTGTCAAAAGCCAGCAAGGGAATCGCACGGAATATGTTTATGTTACCGCCATTAAATTGTGGTTTAGCAATGGCGGAGGTAAATGTTATCTCTTCCAGAGTGATTTACTGGCTGAGTTATTAAATCAGTATGACGATATCACTCTGGTGGTAGCCGCCGGTACCGGAAGTGATTTATTTAGTCAGATGACAGACTTACCCAACCGCAACGCTAACCAGGTATTTTATCTGCTTGATTCACTAAATGAGAAGATTGGCCCGGCGGACACACAAAACTCGATTATGGCAAGCTACCCTGCGCTTGCAAACGCGGCTGCTTTTTATCCGTGGGGAATATCTCAACTTGGCAATGATACTCCTCCGAGCGCTATGGCTGCTGCTGCAATCGCTCTGGCAGACAGTACGCTTGGCGTCTGGAAAGCACCGGCTAATTTAGTAATTAGTGGCGTGGCTTCGCTGAAATATCCTGTTAGTGACGATCTGCAGGGAAGATTTAATCAGGGTAAAGCGTTAAATATGTTTCGTAACTATCCCCAGGCTGGCGTGGTTTTATGGGGTGGGCGAACCCTGGAAGATAGTGATAACTGGCGTTACCTCTCTGTGCGTCGCTTATTTAACATGATTGAGGCGGATATTCGCCGCTCGCTAAATAAAGTGGCCTTTGAAACTAATAATCATCCTGTCTGGCAGCGCGTTAAGTCTGCATTAGATAATTATCTCTACAGCTTGTGGCAGCAAGGGGCTTTGGTGGGAAATAGCCCGCAAGAAGCCTGGTTCATTGAAGTGGGTAAAGGTATCACCATGACCGAAGCTGATATTAATCAAGGCAAGCTTATTATCAACCTTGGTCTGGCAGCCGTTCGACCTGCTGAATTTATTCTCCTGCAATTCTCTCAAGATATTGCTCAATAATTTACAGGAATAAAATTATGTCAATCGAAACCATTGTCCCCGGTGTTTATATTGAAGAAGATGCTACCCCAGCGCTATCCGTTAGTCAGGGCGCTACCGCCGTACCGCTATTCGTGGGCAATTTTGATCCTATTGAAACCGGTAATCAGGGCAAGCTGCTACGTATTAGCGGCTGGCTGGAGTTTACACAGCTCTTCACCGTCAACAGTACGGGTTATACCGCTTCAGCGACAATTACCCTGAATACGGATACGGATGATGAAGAGGATGATGACTCCGGCACGACGACGCCGGGAACGGGTGGCACCACAGGCACAGCGGCTGATACACGAGCGGCAGCCCCGACTTACGACATCAGTGACGCAAACGCTGAGACCAATGTAACAACGCTGGCTCTACAGCTCTACTTTCAAAATGGCGGCAACCCTTGTTACGTCTATCCGCTTGCGGACACCACTGATCCTCAAGTGCTCAGTGCCGTGACCGCTGCGATGGAAGAGGCGGACGATATCACCTTGCTGGTGGTGTTGGCTTCGGATGACACCTATCGCGAGGCGGTCTATGGCGCCGTTGCTAATGCGTTAGGGCAAAATAAAGGCTACTTCCTGATCGCCGACAGTACTGATGGATCTGCACCTGTTTCAGCCAATGGCTCGAGCCATGTTGGTGTCTACTATCCGCCACTCACCGTAGCGCCGGGTAAACTTAACGAGCGTGAAGTGGTCATTACTGACAATTCCGATGAAGATAATCCCGTTACCACCACTCTGGCGGAACTGCGGCAGTCAAATTCAGCGGCGGCAACGCAAGTCGTATCAGCACTGAGCACCAGTATTCCTACGTCGCTCACTATTCCTCCCTCGGCGATCATGGCCGGTATCTTCTGTAAAACTGACCGCGAACGCGGTGTCTGGAAAGCTCCGGCAAATGTCATTGTTAACGGGGTCTCAGATGTCTCTGTGCGTGTTTCCGACGATCAACAGGGAACGATGAACGAAGCGGGCGTAAACGTTATCCGCTACTTCAGCGATCGTGGCGTGGTGGTATGGGGAGCGCGCACCCAGCAGAACGACGATAACTGGCGTTATATCCCGGTTCGCCGACTGTTTGATACCGCAGAGCGTGATATCAAAAAAGCGATGCGCCCGGTCGTTTTTGAGCCGAACAGTGCTCCAACGTGGAGCCGTGTCTGGTCAGCCATTGACACCTATCTCTACGGCATCTGGCAGCGCGGCGGGCTGGCGGGCAATTCGGCGGAAGAGGCCTATTTTGTGCGCATTGGTAAGGGCGTAACCATGACCGAAGAGGATATCAACCAGGGCAAGATGATTGTTCAGGTTGGCATGGCTGCCGTGCGGCCTGCGGAATTTATCATTCTGCAATTCACACAAAACATGTCGCAGTAACGCTCTGGTCACCGCGCTTTTCCCCGCAAAAAAGGAGCCATTCTTATGGCTATGGTTCTTCCGAGGGTATCGGTTGGCGGTACCCTTTTAACGACCGAATCCTCTGATGATCCGGTAACAATACCGCTGTTTATCGGCTACACCGTGAAATCTGAGGAGAGCGGGCTGCCAGTCAGTATCTCCTCTCTTGCCGAAGCGAGCGCAAAATTGGGCGATACAGGCACAATGGCCTGGTCGCTACGCCACTTTTTCGATAATGGCGGGCGCCTCTGTTATGTCCTGTCGCTTGGCGATAGTGCGCAGTGGAGCAGTGACGATGACAGGCTCAATGCACTGGTCGCGGCGCTGCAGACGCCGGAAATCGTGGCGACGGTGACAGAGGATATCCACACGGGGCTACTTCTGGCACCGGAATTAAGCGAGCTCAACGATCTCGAAACCGCCACAATCGATCTCTGGTATCAGGGATGGCAGGCGCTGCTTGCGCTGGCGCAGTACGAGCGGCGCTTTGCGTTACTCGAGCTGCCTGAAGTGCCGGAGACAGCCGTAGAGCTGGCGCTAATGTCTTTTTCCGCCGACTACTGCCGCAACGCCGCCGCCTGGTGGCCACGGCTGGAGACCAGCTACGCGGACGAAATCGATAGCGCCATCAGCCACCGGCTGCTCTCACCTTTGCCCGCAGTGGCTGCGGCTATTCAGCGCAGCGCGAAAGTCTATGGCGTCTGGAAAGCGCCCGCGAATATTGCGCTGATAAAAACCATCCGTCCGACTTATGACGCAACGCTATCGCAAAGCTTATTTACCCAGACGGGTATCTATGCGAACCCAATCTGCAGCTTTGCGGGTAAGGGGGTCTATTTATGGGGTTGCCGGACATTACTCAATGATGCCTCGTCGCCGTGGCGTTATATCCAGATCCGCCTGCTGGTCAACAGTATTGAAAATCGTCTCAAACAGATTGCCCACTCGTTTGTCTTCGAGCCGAACAATGCGCTGACGTGGATGAAGTTAAAAGGGCAGATCTGGTCATGGCTTCGCCAGCAATGGCTCGCCGGCGCTTTTTATGGCACCGAAGAGGAGGAGGCGTTCAATGTGGCCGTTGGGCTGGATGAAACAATGACGGCAGACGATCTCAGCGCAGGGCGGATGATCGTAAACATTCAACTGGCGTTGCTGGCTCCCGCTGAGTTTATCGATTTGACGATCACCCTTGATGCCCGCGCCAGCGCCACACAATTTGAGGAGAGCGCATGATGGAAAACCTACCGGCCGTCTCTCACCGATTTATGGTCAATTTTCTTTTTAACTATATCCCCAGCCCGCTCGACATTGCCTTTCAGCGCGTCTCTGGCCTCGGGCGTGAACTGTCGGTGACCCAGCATCGAGAAGGGGGGGAAAACGCCAAAAATATCTGGCTGGCAGACAAAGTTGAACACGGCTCGTTAGTGCTGGAGCGTGGTGTGATGCGCCTGTCACCGCTGACCCTGCAGTTTGACCGCGTCCTGCGCCGGGAGAGCACTGCATGGGCGAACGTCGTCATTATGTTGCTGGATCACAACATGCTGCTGCCTGTTACGGTCTGGTCTATCAGCAACGCGCTGCCCGTGAGCTGGCGTATAGGCGACATGGACGCCTCCAGTAATACGGTGCTTATCAATACGCTTGAGCTTCGCTATCAGGATATGCGTGTACTGGGGACCAAACTATGACCATTGAAATTAATGAACTGATTATCAAGGCGCAGGTTACGGATCCCATGCCGTCCGCCGGGCAACGCCCTGCCGATCTTTCACGACAGTTAGACGAAGAGTACCTGATTGAAAAACTCAAACAGGAAATCGTGGCTTACCTGATTGAACGGGAGTTGCTATGAGCTTACTTGACCGCAGCCTGGCGAAAATGACGATAACCGCCTGGAAAGATCGTGAGGGAAAAATTCCCGCCGGAAAAATGCAGGTGATGTATAACCCGGAAAATATCCAGATTGATTACCAGACGCGCTATAGCACGGAAGAGACGATTAATAAGTCCGTGCAGAGCAACCGCTATGTGGTTTCAGAGCCCTCCGGACTTGCGCTGAATCTGCTCTTCGATGCCGATTTACCGGGCAATACCACCTCCATTGAGAGCCAAATGGAGATGTTGAAATTCCTCTGCGCGGTGGATGCCTCGACCGACGCGCCCCATTTTCTGCAGATCAAATGGGGAAATATGCGCTGGGAGAATAAAGGTTACTTTGCCGGGCGTGCCAGCGAACTCTCCATAAACTACAGCCTGTTCGATCGTAACGCGGCTCCCCTTCGCGCGACGGCACGTCTTTATCTGGTTGCGGACTCGAGCATCGTCATTCAGAACGCTGAAAAACAGCTCCTTTCCCCCACCAGTACACTGCTCAATATCGCTGATAAAGCCACATTGGCGCTGATGGCGGTGAGCGCCGCCGCGTCGCTGGCAACAAACATCGATTATCTCTCTCTCGCCTGGCAAAACGATATGGATAACCTGGACGATTTTGACATTGGCGGCGCCTTGATGGTGCAGGGGGAAAGTGATGAATGACCTCACCCTAAAAATCGGCAATCAAACCAGTTCGCTCGGGATCCGCTGGTTGCGAGTGCTGCAGCAAATTAACGAGATTCCATTAGCCCGCCTGGAGGTGAGCTTACCGACGGACAATAACGACACCAGTGATACTGCGCTGGCGGCAGAAGTGGCGCGCCTTTCGCCAGGGGTAAGTGTGGATATCACTCTGAACAACGTGGCGCTGTTTACGGGCTTTTTAACGCAAAAACGCGTCCAGTTGCAGGGCGCCCAGCGGGTGATAAAAATTGAAGCCCGCCACGCCCTACAAAAGCTGGCATGGCCACCGCGTAGCGATCTCTATCGCCAGCAAACTGACCGCGCCATTCTGACGTCGCTACTGAATAAGGCTTCGGTAAAAACCACGGTCAACGTCAACGCCCAGCTGACTGCGGTGCATGAGCAGATGGTGCAATATCGCGTCAGTGACTGGAATTTTATCTGCCGTCGTATGAAAGCCTCTAACTGCTGGCTGATCCCGGACGCGGCCAGCAAAGCGGTAACCGTTGCCGCGCTGCATGTTCCTGCTTCGGCGGCACATACCTTTAAGCAGTACGGTAGTAATGAAAAATATAGCCTGTATGAACTGGATCTGAATATTGATAACCGCTTTGTACTGGATAGCCTGACGATGCAGGGCTGGGACGTGAGCGAGCAGTCGCTTAATACACCACAGCGGGCGAAAAATGATGCCTTTAAACCCTGGAAACCCGCCACCAGCGCACTCGCGTCTGCGCAAAGCAGCGGAACACATGATTACAAACTGGCGTTTAGTTACTTCCCGGAAAATGACCTGAGCAAGTTATCCCGCTCGTGGGTCAATTATCACCAAATGAGCGGCGCGCAAGGTTCGCTGGTGATGGAGGGGACACGCAGCATTGCGCCAGGTGACAGCGTTGCGCTGGATGACTTTGGCGCCGGGCTGGATGGCACCGCGCTGGTCTCAGGTATTGAGCAGATGATTGATACTCAGCGCGGGTGGCGCACGCGGCTGATTATTGGCATGCCCATCAGCCAGATGGACGCCGATATCACCGGCACCTTGCATATTGGCACGGTCGCTGATTACAGCCTCGATCCGCAAAATATTGACCGTATACCGGTGGTGATCCCCGCGCTGAATGTCGCCGGCGAGCAACTTTTTGCTCGTCTAGGTAAGCCCTATGCCAGTAAAGGGAGCGGCTTCTGCTTTTACCCGGAACCTGGCGATGAAGTGGTATTAGGTTTTATTGAAGGCGCCTATAGCTATCCGGTGATCCTTGGCTCCATGCATAACCCGAAAAATAGATCGCCGTTAGTACCCAGTAAAAAGAACAATCAAAAAACGCTGGTGGTGAATAAAAACAATATCACCCAAAAATTCCTGATCGATCTTGATGCAAAAACCTTAACCCTCGCTGCCGATAACGGCAGCAAAGTGGTGATGGATTCCAGTACACAGCTACAAATCAATGCCCAGGATATGACCTGGCAGGCAGACAATAAATTTACGATTAACGGTAAAGCGCAAGTGGAAATTATCAGCGCCAGTATCAACATGAAAAATTAACGACCGACCGGCGGAGGCATTATGAGTACCGAAAAATATGTTGAATCTCTGGGCCGCAGTTGGGCATTTCCGCCGCAGTTTAGCGTGGCTGAAGGGGTCAAAATGGCCGAAGGCGTCGATTCGGTATTACAGAGCCTGCTGGTGCTATTTATGACTGAGCCCGGCGAGCGAATTATGCGTGAAACGTATGGCGGCGGGCTGAATGAATACCTCTTTGAAAATATTACCGATGAGCTGCTGGCCTCCATTCGCAACCATATTGAGGACGCCGTTTTATTAAATGAACAACGCGCGCAAGTCAGCGAGATCCTTATTCAACAGGCGACAAATGATGTCAGCCGTTTACTTGTTCAGATTACGTTGACGCTACTAGGCAGCGATATTACCGAGACGGTCTCCGGTACCCTGGATGTGAATGAAGGCTATGCGTTGAGGTTGTTATGAGTTATTTCGTCATTGTCGATAACGACACGCTGCAATTTGGTACGACTTTCGGCATCTATACCGTCACGCCAACGGAGCCTTGTCTGATTAAAGCATCCGGCATTGCGCAGATTTTAAATAAGAAAGTGTGTGTGGCTGGCGACGAGCTGAAGGTGTCAATCAAAGCCACCTACATCAGCTCGACCTTTCCGACGCCGGGTACTGGCAGCATCACCATCACTCAACTGGCGGCGGATCAACAAGCCACATTCGCCCTGTCGACAATGCCACTGATCGTAACCGGTAGTCAGTTTACCGCGCTGTTTACCCCCCAGTCACCGGCCAGCAATCCCCAGGGCCCGGACACGGCAATGTCGCCCCAACCGGGTAACGGCAAATTTATTAACTCTCAAACCTTTGTGACGACGGGGTAAAGCCATGCCTGACTTAGACGAACTAAAAGCGAAACTGGCAGATGTCATTGTGGATGATGCTTTTCAGCTGGAAGATAAAACGCCAGCCCAACTACTTGAATTTGTAAGGCAATATACCAGCCTTGTCCCCTTCGCCAGTGACGAAGCGAGCCTGTGGCGTGATTTTTGGTTCACAAACATCACGCCAGAGCAGCTCAGCGAGCTCTATTTCGATGCGGCACTCGCGAATCAAACCTTGCCAGTGCAGCAGACCTTTTTATTGCTGTTATTAGGTTTAATGGAAACACCAAGACTGTTGCTCAATACTGTGCCTGACCGGCATCGTACGCTCTATTATCAGCAGCTCCTGGGTTTCAAAACCGGTGCAATAAAACCGGATACGGTGGCAGTAAGTTTCAATCTGAAAAGTAACAATGAAGCCTATATGTTACCCGCCGGTACGCTACTTGACGCCGGGCAGGATACAGCTGGAAACGCCATTACTTACCAGACTGACGCCGATCTCCTGATCAATCACCAGCTGGTGAACAGCCTGCGCTGGACGCTACAGGATGAGAGTGGCAACTGGCAACTGATGACGGCGCTGGACGTCGATAACGATATCGCGCTGCCGGATGGGGCGCTACCGTTTACTCTTCAGCCGGGAATAACGTTAGCGGGCCTTTTTTTATTAAATTAGAAAAAGATGTGTATGAGGTGCGCTGGGATGAGGCTTTCCAGACATGGCGGACCGTCGATCCGGAAAACCCGAACCTGCTGAGTTATGGGGTATCGGTGAAACAGGAAAATAATAGATGGGTGGTAAGCGACGCTGATAATGTTGAATCCGCCGCGACAAAAGGGGATTTACCTGCCACGTCATCGGGCATGCAAAGTGCTGAAGATGCCAGTGTAAACAACATGATGATGTCCGGCGGGCTGGCACCTGAAAATCCGGTGCGCACCGCAGCCCGCCGCAGCCGTTATACACAAGACGAAGTTAAAGAGAGCGGAGAGTATGCCGCCCAACTTCTGGAGGATGCGAAATTATTAAGCAACGAGTCTGCTACCGCATTAAAAGAGGGGCTAAAACAGACGCTGGCAAATCCTTTTGCAGATATTGATGAGCTGTTAACTGCCCGTCAAGTTATTGATAGTGAAGAGAAATTATTGCGTGTTAAGCAGGGTGAAATACTCATATTCAGTGAGGTTGGCGCTGATGGCAAGATCACCGGGCATGTTCATGTGATGGTTAGCCTTGGCAATGGGCGTTTTGCCGGAGTAAATAACAGCGTATTAGGGCACCATCTTAACGACAATATAAGTATCCTGACCGCCGAGCAGCTGGGCGAGTTCAGCAACAATGCCTTCAAACGGCGCGGCGATGAGAGCCTGCCTGCGCTGCAGATTATTGCTGGCGAACCCAAACATTTCCTGCGCCCTGAATCCCCTTCGCTGAAATCCCTTGCCGAAAATCTTCAAGGATTACCCGATGATGTCGACCTTGCCGCTAAAAGCACGGAGCTGCTTAAACAGGCAGGAGAGCTTGCGACGGAACAGGCCGCGGCACTACAGGAGTCGTTAGCGGCATTGCTTAAAGCTGCGAAGGGGGGAACGACAATTACCGCAACGGCTGAGAGTCTCTTCTCGACTGTGGTAAAAGTGACCGACCGCGCCGCACTGGAGGCGATGGAGAAAGGCAAACTGGTGGTATTCGCTAATACCTCCTCCCCCTCGTTCGCTATACATCATCTAATGTACAGCCTCGGTAATGGTGACTTTATGATGGTTAACCCCCATCTTCTTGATAAGCGCCTGGTCAGTAAAAATGGCATTATCAACGCCAGCCAATTCCCTGATGAGGTATTTACTAAGTATGGCGTCCTTTCAGGAGATATTTCTCTTGGCAGGCTACGTACGGCCTCCCTCCTTGGGCGCGATGCGTCCTTCTTTGTAAATGGCCCAATTTTAACGGTCAGGCTTCATGGCGCACCGGGTATTGCTAACTTTATGGATGCCTATGAACTCTCAGAAGTGATTAGAGGGCTTGGCCTGCGTGAGTCACCGCCCGTGAAGTTAGGCCAAATTCGTGAGATAAAACTCGAGTCTTGCTTTGGCGCCTTCGGGTTCTTGCCCACCGGTAAAGCCCTCGCGCATATTCTGGGTAAAAAGGTGACGGCTTATCCGTTAGCATTCAGTAATGCGTTGCGTGACTCCCCGAATCTATTCAGGCGCGCGAAGGTTTATATGCCGTCAGATTTCCCCTCCGCTGATTTAATTACCCAGATGGAGAAGCAACAGGCCCGTAATCATGACTTCTGGAACCGCTTGTTAGGCCTGTATGCGGGAGTAAGGGAAAAAAGGTCACTATCACGTATCCGCACGGCTTTTGACAATTTGTTGAATAATGTGGCTGAAGTTGCCGCAGGAAAAACGGATGTCGCTACCTTCCTGAACAAGACCCCGGAATATAAAAGCGGGCTGGTTGGTGATGTAAAAGATCTTGAAGCAGTCTGCAATGGTGAAGTCAGTGATGCTCAGGCATTTGCTGAACGCTGCATAGACATTATTTCTATGAGTAATAACGCAATAAAACAGCTGAATTCAAACCTTGGCGGCGATGGAGAATAAGAACGTTTTTCTGGTTGTTGAATGAGGCCGTTGAATTAAAGAAAGGGGGATGTTCCCCCCTTTTTCTTATAGGTTACCCGCGGCGCTAATTACCTCGTCCCGGGCCGCCATAATGCAATCCAGCACGTGCTTCATCAGCTCCGGAGTCAGGTGCATGTTCATAATGTAGATTTTTAGTGCGAACACTTTGGCATCGGGATCGCTCGCATCGCGGTTGTACTCGGTAACGCAGAAGCCGGTGGTAAAGCTCATATAGGGCGTATACATACCGTTGATCTGCTTGCCCGTGCGGAACCATTCATAGAGTTTATTGCCAATCGCCAGCGTTAACTGGTTATGCGCCGACAGCTGCGGTTTATAAGCAGGATCAGTCAGTTCACGTTGATACTGCTCCTGCGCATCAACTCCCTGCGGGTAGATGCGAAGCAGGGTCACCATGCCATTGTCCTGCGGATTGACGCATACCGTAGAGCGCTCCGCTTGCAGCAGATTGCGCATTACAAGATGATTTTCCAGGATCGACCCCAGGCACGCCTGAAAGCCCTCATAGCCAAAATATTTCATCGTCGCCCAGCCCGATACCGCGCCGGTTGCCGCGCGCGAGACTTCAAGCGTGTAGTGGTAAGGGTTGTAATCCGTGCGGGACTGCAGATAAGCCGAACCAGAGCGCTGCAATAACCCTTCAAACTCGCCAGCATCGCGATAAGCAAAAAAGCTGCTGGTGTAGGGGGCAAAGCCCGCTTTATGAAAATCAATGCCAATAGCGTCCGCGTACTTCATCTTCTCCAGCTCCCGGGCATTGCTCTTCATCATCGGCAGTAGCGCTTCGGTGAACTGGAGAGGGTTGGTGGCAAAGTCATATTTCCGGAAGGCCAGCCATGACCAGCTGGTCACCGCATCGCAGTAGAGTAATGCTTTGCCATATGGCGCGGCATTGCGATAGCGATCCAGTAAACGGCGCACGTCAGCCACCGGATCGAAGGCATTGGCATCGGTCGTTCCCATCGTACAGATGACGGACGCAACCGGGATATTTTGCATTCGCAGCGCAATCAACACCGACTCGAGATCTTTTAGATCCATGGCGTTGGTCTTTGGATTGGTTTTGATGCAGATAACATTATCCGTCCCGAGACCGGTCCAGTCTGTGCTGTTCAGCATGGTGAAGTGTGCCTGCTGGGAACAGAGGACTTTCGCGTTGGTACGTACTCCTTCACGCCTCGATTCAGGCAGCACGCGCGTTAGGGCATATTTGAGATGATAGGTCCAGCAGCCAGAGCCTCCATAGGTGTAGAGACCGCCAGCGCGCGAGGCATCCCAGCCAATCAGGTTTGCTAACATCCCGGCGCTTTCCAGCTCCGCGCGTTGAACGTTCCAGGAGTACTCGCCCGACACCATATTGGGGGAGAATATCTGCGCGATCATGCCTGCAATAACCGATGCTGTATTTCCCTGCGGGATGGTATTGCACATCGCTAACGGATGTCCCCAGTTCGGCAGACCGTGAAAAAGTGATGCCGTCTCATTAATAACGTCCTCGCACTGGCGTAAATTATCGGCCATTTCAGCCACCCTGGTGCTCTTGTAATTAACATGAAGGTCACCGCTATTACCTAACCACGCTGGGCCATTATTTTCCGGACGCAATCTATTTATATGTTCGGAGATGCTCGCTATGTTTTCAGAAAGGGCGTCATGGTTATTAGAGAATGCTGAGGGAAATAACGAGCTCGCTACTTCCTGATATTTCTTTGCTCTTTTGGGTTGAACTTTATTAATAGTTTTCATCACAATCCTTTGTGCGTGGAGTGGTATCAAATAAGCGGTTTTTGCGGTTCTCTTAAAATAGGATAAAGCTCAGGGAAGCCTTCAACGCAGAGTTTAAACTCTGCAGGTTTGAAGCCAAGTCGCCCGGCGAGACGTTGCACACGCGCAGCGGTACATTCGGCATAGCAAGGAACGCCTGCCTGATCCTGTAGGTAAATTAATCGGTACATTAAGGCGTTAATAACATCCATACCGCGATCCTGGCCAGGAATAGCCAGCACGAAAATATAGAAGTGCGGGTCTTTTGGATGATAAGCGCTAAGTTTGTGCATTAAATACGCCATAGTGGCGTAATCGGCGCTATATTCATCGCGTAATTGTTTAAACAATATCTCATCAGTAATATTTTCTGAGTCATAATGAAAATACATTAGCGCGCCGATATTATTTTCATCAATAATAACGCCACCCTTTCGTAGCGCGACTTCGGCATAGATCCTGAAGAAGCTGCGCAGTGCCTCCCTGCGCCTGTCAGGTGCCGGAAAGGCTGATTCAATAAGAACATCGTCATAAAATGCGTCGGCAAGCAGATCGCATATCAGATCGATATCAGAAAAGGTAGCATCCCTTACATTCATTATTTTTGCCTCCATTGGCTGGATTGATATATATATTTTATTAACACGCTGTTATTAATTTCGTGGGGGTATGGCGCAAAACAATATCATGATTAATAAATGCGAGGGCGACGAAACATCCGAAAATAAAATTAAAGCCTGCATGTTTCAAATGGGAGAGGTGGCTATTCTGAAGTTGTTTTTATTCGTATGAAAACGAAGTGTTTTTGTATTTAAGATAATTCAATTAACTAAAAGCAGTTGAGGGTTTATCTTTTATTTAATTTTTTGATTTGTTTCTCTAAATTTTAAAGATGGAAGCATTAAGCTTGATGAGCGGATTTACCTCTGTCTCTTTTAAAAAACGCGTTCATGATCGAGTACCATTACGCTTTCCCCAGCGGATCAGATCGACAATCTCTTTTTCGCCCTCCGTCTCTTCATAAATAGCTTTAATATGTTGAGTAATAGCTTGGCAATTGCAGCCTGCTGAAGCCACAGCGTATCGCTTTCAAAGCGGCATCAATACACGCTTTCACGTCTACGCTGGCGAACATAATGAACTCGCCTGCGGGGGATGTGTGCAGGTGTTTATCAGTAACCATTCATTGCTTTAACAGTTAAATGCTGACCTGTATCAAACCCAGTATCGCGAAACCACGCGCCTGAAAGAGTAATGCTGGGGATGCTTTTATCACCACCATTTGGGCGGTAACGCACAATTACGCTGCGTTCGGTTCCGGTAGTCGGGATCGCTGGGGCTGAATGCGAATCAGCTACTATCAACGCCTTGATAGTTGTGAGGGTTAGCTCTTGTCAGGTATGGCATTACCTGATGGGAGCGTTTAAAAAAACAGGACGTCTTTCCTTGAATGTACGTACATGACAACAGCCAAATGCGATACCAATCAATCAAAATGCGGGGATGAGTTTAGGTAATTGGCTTAAATCTTTAGGAAGAAAAGAACTTGAAAGATTAGCGAACGACGCCGAAGAAAAATAAAACAAGCGTAACGCTTAATTAATTTAATGTGCGTGCAGGCTGCAAATAGCGTGGTGGAAATAAGAAGTGATGTTTAGAGATGTGCCAAAAAGAAGCTCAACTTTGGCGGAAGATCACAGGAGTCGAACCTGCCCGGGACCGCTGGCGGCCCCAACTGGATTTGAAGTCCAGCCACCTCACCGGAGATGACGATCTTCCGCGCCTGCATTGCTACATGGAGGCGG
>Ga0157360_1000433_pt1 | contig 15742 bp, 19 predicted proteins | sample AttlaeALBM1_FD_111483 | JGI IMG/M metagenome (GOLD analysis project Ga0157360, IMG submission 111483) | Fungus gardens microbial communities from leaf cutter ant in Ribeirão Preto, State of São Paulo, Brazil - Atta laevigata ALBM1 | ecosystem: Host-associated > Fungi > Mycelium > Unclassified ... | reverse complement strand
TCCTTTCTGCTCTCAAGAGCACTCTAGAGGGGAGTTCTGTTATAAATCTGTTATGAAATTCTCTGGACAATCTCTATGAGGTTTCTGTAGTAGTGGTCACAGCCACTACTCTGCTACTCAAGTGGTATGCTTGAGTCCATGACTGGGCATCTAAAGGAATATCTTTGGGGGGCCGAGCTCGTCTCTCAAGCTGGTTATTCTCATTATTAAGGTATAAAATGTCACTTATTTTGCCTAAACATTTGTACAGCGTAATAACGTGCTAGGGAGGAGTTGCATTGAGGATCCTTATGTCTTAGACCAAGTAGTATAGAAGACCGTTGACCTAGTCAGCGGTAAGACCATAGCTAGAGCCTTGCAGCATAGTGCAATGCTAGGTTTGAGTACAGGGAAGTTGGATCTCAACCCGAGAGCACCCATGCTATTCACAAAACAAGAGGCAATGAGAAAAGTAAAATTGTTTTCAGATCTAGAGAGTTTACAGATGGATATAAACATACTAAAGACTATGTATAAGAAATAGAAAAAAGAATGAGAAAAACATAAGAAGCATATTCAGAGCCTGATCGAGAGCGTTCATGCCTCAGTCAGTAGAAGCAGGTATCAGAGGGAGTTCCTACCTCCCCCAAATTAGAATCAGTACCAGAATTAGAACAGATATGCTGTGTAAGAAAGCTAAACTCCAAGCTGGAATAAAGCCAACTGCTCTTTGTTCAGCGATTGACAAAGAGAACTCAATAGAGTTCCCATTAGATTTGCTACACTATATATACAATTACTGTTGTGGCTATGCGTCTTGTCTCCTACAGTCCTCATGTCCATCAGCTAACTTCTTTGTCACATACTGTGACTGTGACTCCTTGAGATGTGACCATTTCTATGACTGCTGTCATATCTTTTGTAACTCTGTGACTTGCCACGTGATATTTCCTGCGCTCTACCTTAGTAAGAAAAGAAAAGAAAAGAAAAGGAAAAGAAATATTAAATAATGACTTAGCCGTTTTGCCAAGTCATGATACACTGGCCCTTTGGGATTAGCACCACTAAGATTGTCTAGAAAATGCTACTACTATTTTGGGACAGATCATCTGTTCCTGAACTGTATGGTAAAAAACAAAGACGAGCAAAAAGGATTAATATTAGTAGACAGTTTTACCATCAGATTTGCAAATGGGAATCCAATATCTATGGACCCTAATCTATTCATAAGAGAATGCGTAAAGAAGCATTTGCTGTCGTCGGTAGTAGTAATACTGATAAGCAACCCAGACCCAGAATTAGTAGAATTTTTGGATAGAGAGCCTGATACCAGGTATAATCAGAATGTACTGCCCAAGACTATATTAAAGAGACCACAAGTCAATCTATCTAGAAAGGAACAACAGAAGCTGGAAGTAGCATAGCTGAGAAATAAAGTAAAAGATCTTGAAGTGATGCTATAGAAAGTACAGACAGATAGCAAACCAGAACCAGAAGAGAAAGATATAAAAGGATTTCTCAGAAGGATGGCAGCTGAGTATACTCAGTCGAAAGGATCGCAAAAGAAGAGATCAGATTTTTAGAGAAATCAAGGAAGAAACCGTCTCTTGAGAAAGCAGTTCATTTTTAAGAGTCATGTGTTTCAGAGGATCCTATAGAGAGCCAAGAAACAAAAGTCATAACAAAGCCTAGGGTCAGTCCTAGAGCCCTAGAAAGAGGAGCAGAAAAGACTTTCGCCAAATAGAACGAGTTTCTGTATTGAGAAGTACCAACTCAGAAGCTGGTAGTGGAAGTTCCGTCTTTACCCACTAAATATTTCAGACAGTTCCAGAAGAAAGAGATTCCACTGAAACCAAAGGCACCAATAGAAGAGGGCGTCAAGGCAGAAGACATTTTGGATAGAATACTGAAAAACAAGATGACTGTGACTGTTAAGACTCTAGACCTCACAGTTAATTATGCGTTCAACTTGAAGCCTATATCTAACACTTGATATCTTCACACTCCTTGTTAAAGGATCTAGTTTAAGGTTTTCAGTGAAGTTATATCAGAGGAGAGATATCAACAAGACTTTGAGTAGTACCCTTGAGATTGTCCCAAGACAAGTAAGGATATTGATTCCTCAGAGTAAGATTTTACTGAGGGAATACAAAAAGAGAGAACTTGCTGTTCTCTTCTCTTTCTGGTCTGTATTTATCCTAACTAGGTATAGTGACTATGTTACAATGTGGTAACACTAGTTGTAACTTAAGGGTAACTAGTTAAGTGATAGTCCAGTGACAGAAGTACTAAGGGTGACAAGTCAAGTCAGTGTCCTAATAATGGGTTAGTCTAGTATTGTCCTATTTGGCACAAGTCCAAAAATAGAGAGAAAGATAGTCTGAGAATTCTCCGAAGAGTCCTGTCTGTTCTATGAGTCTATTGTCCCTTAGAGTCTTCAGACATTATTTGATGCATTACTGCATAATAATGTTCTCGTTTAGCATTGCTAATATCTCGTCTATTAACCACTCATTATCAGACCATAGCTGATAATAATTGTAATCCCACTCGATATTCATAATAGTGACACCAAAAGAGTTATAGGCGATAGCACCAAGGCTCTAGATAGTATTAAAGGAGATTTTAACTAGCTGTTGTACTAGTTTGGAAGAAAAGGAGCTTTCTCTCAAGTAACCTAAACAGATACCTGAGACCAATGTGGTCGAGATAGATAGCCTGAGGGAACCCTTGACCATACAGACTGAAATAGAGGTCTCTCCAGAAGAGAAAACAGAACTTTGGACTGTAAAAGATTCAGTGGTACAGTTTTTAGAGACACTTTACCTAGCAGAAAGACTATATCAGGTGTTCACGTCAGAGGAGTACATACGAGAAGAGAGCACCCCTAAGATGGCACACCTGAGAGTTATACCAGTGTTGGTAAATAGAATAACAAAAGAAAAGGCCCTACTTGATAGTGGTTCCTAGATAGTCTCAATGATAAGAGATGTGGCAGCAGCCAATAAGATTAGCTGGGACCCTGGTCTTAGCATATAGTTACAGAGCGCAAATAGGAGTTTGTCTCAGACCTGTGGATTGGCAAAGAATGTGTCGTTCATGTTAGGGGATGTTACAGTACTACTTCAAGTGCATATAATGGAAACGACATCATATAAGATTTTATTAGGAAGGCCATTTGATGCCATAATAGAGAGTACAATCATAAATGATTGAGAAGGAAATTAGACGATTAATATAACCTGTTCTAACACAGGAACAAGAGCAATGATACTGGCCTATAAGTAGGGATTGTTACCAAGAAAGCCAGAGATCTTAGTGCATTTTCACTGAGCCTCAAGGAATCTAAGGAGATGCTCAAACAAGAGGTACCCTATATCATAGAAATAGATAAGAAGAGAAAGCCTTTTGTCTCGGAGGCATTACCTCTAAAAATAAAAGAATTATCATGAGATGAGGTACAACTATTGTACTTATAGAAAAGTATTCAAACAAAGGAAACTGTGCGAGATCTAGTTCTCGAGCAGTTTTTCATGAAGCTTCAATAGTCTAGGGCCGTTAGAAAGACAGTAATAGCTGTAAAAGAAAATAGTGAGAAGATTAAGATTAAGGAAGCAGCAGATGCAGTCTGTTTTGCTAAGAAATATAAGCCAGTAGCTTTGAAAGTAAAGCCTGTGCTAGGAATGCTCCCAGAGAGATTTAGGATTATAAGAGAAATAACAGACAATCCTCTCAAGGATCTTCCAAAATTACCAGAGCACCTACCAGAGTTTACCCCAAAAGGAAGATATATAGCCGAGAGAAAAGAGAAACTGGATTTAGAACATATATCCAATTTCTTGTGGCCAGAAGAGCATAAGCTCATGCATTGGATAGTAGTAGAACAGAATTAGGCATTCGCTTGGGAAAATAGCGAGAGGGGGAAGTTCAAAGAAGAATATTTCCTTGCAATAGAGATACCAACGGTAGCACATATACCATGGGTTAAGAGACCATTCAGAATACTGCCGGCAATCCATAACAAGGTCTGCAGTATAATCAAGAGGAAAATAGATGTGAGTGTGTACAAGCTCTCAAACAGTTCATACTGCTTGAGATGGTTTTGTGTTATTAAGAAAGATGGGAAGAGTTTGCACATTGTGTATAGTCTCGAACCCTTGAATAGAGTGACAATTGTGCACTTAGGATTGCCTCCAGCCACAGAAGAATTAGTAATGCATTTTGCAGAAGGAGCATGTAGAGGAATATTGGATTTGTATATGGGGTATGATGAGCTGGTGCTTACAGAGTACTTGAGAGACCTTACTACATTCCAAACGCCCTTTGGAGCTTTGAGATTAGTGATGTTACTAATGGAATGGACGAACTCAGTTCCGATATTCTATGATAATATTACATATATTCTATAAGAGGAGATACCTAGATACATGTTGCCATATATAGACAATGTGCCAATCAGAGGACCCACTACTAGATATGAGAAGCTAGATGGCATCCTAGAAGTGCTAAAAAAGAACCCAGGATAAGGCAGTTTATTTTTGAGCATATAAAGAATATAAATCAGATACTACAGAGAATAAAGTATGTAGAAGAGACTTTCTTAGGTCCTAAGACAAAGATATGCAAAAACTATATTACTATTGTGGGCTTCGACTGTTCTTATAAAGAAAAGAAGCCTATAAAGGACATGATAGGTAAGATAATATGTTGGAGACCTTGCAAGGACACTACTAATATAAGAGCCTTTTTGGGAACAGCAGTACAATGTTATATTATATCCTGAACTTCATAATAGTAGCCTTGCCTTTGTATGAAGTTATAAAGAAAGATATGACCTTTGAGTGAGATCCTGTGCAAGAAAAAGCACAATCAGATTTGAAAACATTGATTGAATCATGTTTTCATACTAAGAATCTGAAGTTTCCTAGCGAGCAGCCAATGGTGCTAGCAGTGGATACTTCGTGGAGAGTAGTTGAATATTATATGTACCAAAGAGATGAAGACGAACTGAAGCATATATACTATGTTAAGTTTAATTCACTCCTTATGAACAAAAGATAGCAGAGATATTTGTAATCCAAGAGAAAGTTATGTGGTCTTAGACATACCCTTGAGCAAAAGGTGTATCTGTTTCAAGGATGTTGGGACTTCATAGTAGAGACAAATGCCAAGTATTTGGCTGGGATATTAAATAATCCAGGAAAGATACCCAATGTGACGATCAATTACTGGGTGAACTATATCAGAATGAACTTCTTCTTTGAATTAGTTCATAAGAAAGAAAAGACTTTTGGACTAGATGGACTCTCAAGAAGAAAATAGTACCCGGGAGATCCAGTACCCAAGGTTTTTAAAGATGGATCAAAAGATGGAGGTGGAGACATTGCTGTTAGAAAAGAAAATCCCACAGGGGATGACTCTTTAAGATTAGAAGAGTTCTATGAAGAAATTGACTCGAGAGAGGGATTTTATCATGGGATCATATTAAATGATCTCTTAATGACTTTAGGGAAATCAAAAGTGAGAATTAAAAATGGCCTAGGGAGCTTGAGAGCAGTCTTTGCAGAAGTCATGAGGCCCAAAGGAGACAAGAATGATGAGAACTCAGGAAATGATTCTGAGGAGGAAGAGCTAGGGAACTACGATGATAATTGGTATAGTGACCACGCGAAGAATCAAGAAGAAATGTTGTCAAAGATCAAAAGATACTTGACAACCAAAAATCTATTGGAACTAGGAGTCATAACCACAGACTAAGCTAGATTTGCATAGCAAGTATTGCATTACTCGCTAGATAAAAAAGATAGGAAGCTATATAGAAAAAATGCTGGTAGAGGTAATCCTTAGCTAGTTATTAGAATATCAGAGAGAATGTGACTGCTTAAAGCATGTCACGATAAAATAGAACATTAAGGAGCATATGCAATAGGTAGGATGCTATAGCAGTACTTCTGGTGGCCAGAAATAGAAGAGGACGTGATTTAATATGTTAAGTTGTGTCATCTATGTCAGATCAGACAAAGAATAGCACTTAAGATGCTATTACACTGTTAGAGAATTTTCTATGGAAAAGTAGCATAGAATAAAAGTTATAACCCTAGGTTTTACTATTGGAACCTACTCTAGAGACTTCTGACAAGCCCCAGACATAATCTAAACCCAAAATTAGGCACTTCTCTTAGGTAGTAAACGAGCTACCATATGCTATTTTAGCATATACCTCGGAAGGCAAGACTAATGAGCTAGCATCAGGTTTCTCAGATATAGACTATCAGTGTTGAAACTCTAGAAATCAGAGGCTCAGAGATCTCTTTGGAATGCAAGATAATTTTGATCTAGAGCAGACTTAGACTAATATGACATCAAGACGGCAAATCAAAAGTCTATCAGTAACTAGTAATCCCATTACTGCAGGACTCAGTGAAGAAATAGACACACTGACGGACAACAATTGTATCGCTGATGCTTGGACACACTGTCATGTGTTTTTAGACCATATTCAGAGTAAAAGGAAGCTGGTTCGGGGTTCAGGGAACAATGGGCAGGAGTGAAGTATGGAAGTGGAGCAGGATCACATGGTCATGTCTGGGAGATATGGAGGACAGGAAGGTGACGGCTGTCATAGCCGCATGGTAGTGTCATAGAGAAGAGACGCGAGAGTAGTAGAATGGAGAGTTTCCTTTTCTATTTCTTTTTAATTGAGTCTCAAGCACTTGTAATATCCTAATATATTTCTCAGAGTGGAGATTGAGAGAGAGAGCCTCCTTGGCCCTTGCCTTTATCTCAGAAGCTCTTGAGGTTGTAAATACGATTCTCTTGAGTGTGTAAGGGATGATCTTGGTGAGAGGTTGAGTTGGTGAATGTTCTCTATTATATACCCTATTCTTTCTGAAGCCAAGATGTAGCGGTCACTCAGGCAACCTTCTATGGAATAGCAGGCCTGAAAAGCCTAGCTAATCATTGACTCAGATCGTATCACATCCATAAGGTTTGGTGTGGGGATGCGGATGAGAGCTTGGTTGAGTGTGGTAAGGCCCATGAGTGGTTTACTGACTATTCTATTAGTGAGCTTGTTATGGTGTGTAAAGGTGAACACCTTAGGGACACCATGCGAGGCAGATCTAGATTGAACCTACTATCATTCCAACTATTTTTATATTACAGATAAGCTGCGCTTTATATTTTAATTTCTTTCTAATACCCCCACTTCCTCTTTCTTCCTACGAATCCTTTAGCATGCAATTGGGAACTGTCACCGCCCCCTTTCTACTTGCTAGTCACAGCTAAATTCTCTTTTGCCCTTTTCAACGCCACCAGTGGTAACTCACACACCATTAATATTTCAAGTATTATATGTAGATACTGTCCATATGATGCCTTCATCAAATGGGTATAAGTACATAGTTCACAGTGTCACGCTGTACAAATCTTTGGGCAAAGTAAGTGACAATTTACACCTTAATACAGAATAACCAGCTCAAGAGCAAGAGCTCGGCCTTCCCCAGAGATATTCCTTTAGATGCCCAGTCATGGACTCGAGCATCTAGCTTAAGTAGCAGGGTAGTAGCTGTGACTACTGCTACATACACCTCATAGATGCTTGCCCAGGTGCCCTATATTAGATTTCCCATGGATTTTCCTTCTAGAAGTGCTCTCGAGGATAGAGGTGAACTTAGATAGGTTAATGCGACCTAAGTGACATTATATCTTGGTGGCTGGTAGCATTATTCATAGAAGAGTTATGATCAGAGCTGAGCTATCATCACTGATGGCTAATTATAGCAAGATCAAGAGAATTGAGCCAACATAAAGTTATGTTAGAACAATAGTGGGAGGAATCTAGAATCTAAAAGATCAAAAGAACATAGAGGAGCTAGAAAGAAGAACAGAGAAGCTGAGGAGTGAGGCAACAGGAAGACTAGATGAAGATAATGTGCTTGAGAGCAAGACAACTCGAGATTACTGTCTCTGTCTACAACCTGGCAAGAGGCTCGAGACCTGGCCATCACATGAGGGAGGGTTCCCAAAGTAGGACTAGAAGAGTAGGGAGTGGTCACTCAATGCTCAGGAGAAGTACCATCTCATCATTGCAGCCTTACTATGTTTGGGGAACTCGAAGATTTTCTTTGTCTCACTTTCTTTGTTGTCTCTTTGCTTTGTAATCATAATAAAATACTCTAGGGCATGGAGAGGAACTCAAGTAAGAAGACCTCCATTATCATCCCTCTCTGTTGCTCTAGAGCTTAACAGCTATTTTGAGTGACTAAGTTTCCTATTTTCTAAGTGTTCTATTTTACCTTCTAAAAAACCCACCAAACCTCTCCCTCAATGGGAATTCAAGCCCCAATGGACTTGGGTATTCGCTTACACTAGAAGTTAATAGCTCACTATGTGTCATTGGAGTCAGCTAAAGAAGAGCCTACACAATGGCACAGGAGTTCTAGGTAGTTCTGCTGTATTGATGGTGAGCCAAACTACTAGACTAGATAAGGGCAGTAGTGTCATGACATGAGACAAATGTGTGTCTTAGAGATCCCAATACAGTGAGACCTATCTCAAGTAGATTCATAGAAATTCATTATTATTATTATTTCTTTTGGTTATTTGAGTTCTCTCTCTTATTTCATCTTTTGCTTAAGCTCTCTTTCATATTTGATCATCTCCCCAGTACCTACTTGTTAGCACACAATTGTGAGACATCTTGAGGACCATTTGTATTCCTATTTGTTATCACTCTTGTTCAGTGATCAATTCCCTTTGATCCCCATCAATGGTAGATGTGGGTTATTATCTTGGATGAAAGTAAAAGAGCTAAGACAAGAAAATACAAGAGCCATAGAACAATAGCTTTTTGAGGATATAATTTGCAGATGGGACAGTCTAATAAAGATTGTCACCAATAACGGAGCATCCTTTAAAAAGGCTGTAACATGACTAAAAGAGAAATATAGAATAAAAGGAATGACTATCTCTCCTTATAATTCACAGGCAAATAGTATAGTCGAGAGACCACATTGGAACCTAAGACAGATGCTTTATAAGACTACAAAAGGGAATGTCAAGAGATAGTTCTGGCATTTATCTCATGTAACATAGGCAGATAGAATAGAATAACAGTGAGAAAAGGAACTAGATGCTCGCTATATTTTATGGTAATAGAAGTACACCCAACAATACCCTTGGATATGGTGGAGACCACATGGCTAGTAAAATATCAAGAGAGAATGGTCTCAAGTGCAGAATTGATAGGATTGTAAGCTTTAGCCTTGGCTAAGCATATAGAACACGTAGAAGAGATAAGACAGAGAGTCTTGAGAGAAAAAATATGGAGAATGCTCCAACTTGAAAGCAACCTCCAGCATAAGATAAAAGAATTTGATTTGAAACTGGGAAGCTTAGTACTGGTTAAGAACTCAGCCATTGAGCTCTCGGCAGACAAAAAGATGAAGCCTTGGTACCTGGAACCTATGGTGATTATCAGATACCTTAGAGGAGGAGCCTTTATATTGGCAGAACTAGATAAAGCTGTATGGCAGAATAAGGTAGTGGCTTTTAGAGTCATACCTTATCTCATGAGGAAAGAGATCTCATATAATAAAGAAGTCAAAAGACTTCTAGATGCACCAGAAGAAAGTATTTGTCTCCTCAAGGAGAAAATAAATACTTCAGAATTGAATGAACTACTAGGAATAGAAGAGACCACAGAAACATGATATATTGGACACAAGGATACTGGCGAGAATAACAGAATAGGACAGAGGAAGGAATATCTAGTATTTCTCAGAAGAACGAGACCTCTTGTCCTCCTAGACTTAGTAGAAATACTCGAATTCAGACATAGCATCGTGATATGATTTAGTCACAAATTTGAGGTCCCAGATAAATTAAAGAATGTAGTTACTGGCTGTGGTGAGAGTTACATTGAGGACGTTCAAGCTGATTATATAACAAATGTTAGTATACAAACTTAAGCCAGGTTAATAGAGCTCAAAGATAACCTCGAAAGAATCTTGAGCTAGAAATCGTGAGATCACAAGAAACAAAACAGGAAAACAGATTAGAACAGAAACAGATGGCGAGGAACAGATATGGCTTACCTTGACTGATTATCTCAGTGATGCCATGAGGATTAACAGTCTAGAAAAAAAGGTTCTTAGAAAAAAACTATCAAATATAGAAGAAGTGAGCCTACCTTAGCCTGAAACTCTTTAGGTTTAGGGGACTCAATAATAAAATGAGGAAACTTGAGAACCTTGCGGGAAGGGACAAATGAACCAGATGCAGGGGCAAGGGCTGGTTTAGAAGACATAGTATTCACATTATTGTCTACCTGCATAGGACTCTAACAGCAGAAATAATAAGAAAACCAATAATAAAAGAGATAATACAGAGACATACAAGACCAAAGTTATGAGAAAGAAGGCCTGAGAGGACATTGTTCTCAGAGGCAAGTATAATTACCTCGATCTCTTGCTCATTGTTGGTACAGTCATCAGTAATAGCAGTAAAGGAAAAGAGACCCTAGATATGGGAACGCTGGATATTAATAACCAGGATTACATAAGAAATAGAAAGAATGGAGTGTATCTTAGAAGGAACAGCTTTAGAAGGAGTCTTGTCTAGAGCAGGATACTTAGCAGCACTAAACCAAAGCTTAAGAGACAGATAGAATAATATAAAAAGAGAAGGACGAACACAGGTGGCCTATTGTGTTGAGCCAAGAAAGCCTGGATCTATTTATAAGCGACCAGGAAGACATAAGTCGGATCGTGCTCACGACAGAAGAGTTCGTAGGCACGTTGAGCAGTAACCAAGAGGTGAATATAATTGCTTCTGGCCAAGGTAGTAGGGTCACAAGCTAGTTGATCCAGATAGATGCGCTGGAAACAGCAGATCAGAACTAAAAATATAAGAGAATTAGAAAAGAGAGAACATACTACAGGGTCAATGAGAGCATTAACAGCATACCTAATAGAACCAAGAGTAGACTTGTTGTATTTAAACTGCTCACTATAGTGGACAACATTGGAAATGGTATTAGAGAGCTCAACATAAGCATTCAGAGTCTTGTCTTTGACCTTAGACATGGGAAGAGAAGCAAGGAGAGAATGGAGAAATAACCAGCTATATAAACCTCCTCTTCCATGTCCTTCTCCAAAGGGAAAGCTCATAGAACTAAAATAAAAAGAAATGCAGACAGAGATTAAATACAACCAAACAGATAGTGGAGCCAAAGAGGACCACCATGTATAGGTACTAAAAAGAAAAAATGCATATTGCAATAGAGATAACTCTGCTAGATAATAAGAAAAGTGAGGGCATACTAGCTTAAAGTAGGAGGGAGAAAATAGAAAGATGCAATCAAAAACAGAGACCAGCAATTTTATGCTGTATAATTTGGAATTACCAGAGAAGTACCACAAGGTACAGGAACAAGAATGAATACAAACAGAAACTCAGAGGAGACACTAGATAGACCAAAAAAAGAAACCTATATATTTGGTTTTAGATTGAAAAGAACATAACAGACACAAGATAATCCAGAGAACAAGGAAGAACTGGCTAACATAAAGAATACAAGAAACTAGAATTTAGAGAGCCCTCTTTTTGCTCTTGCTCTTTTTACTCATCTTTTTTTTCTTGATAACAATCTCGGGGGATATAGAACAAGAAAGAACAAGAGTTTCAGAGACAGCATATATATAACGCCATCCTTGAGCTTCAGGGAGGTGGCCATTATAACTAGCAGTCTAGAGAAAAGACCTGAAAAGGCTGTTAATTGTCTAGTGAGACTCGAAGAGCTGTTTGGCAGCCTTAGGACCAAGAACTCCTTCAAAATTGGAGAAAGTAAGACAAGTGGTCTCAAAGATGACAGTCTGAGCTTCAGCATCAGCCACGAGACCATTTCCTACCTAGAAGTCAGGATCCCCCTAATAATAACATTTGGTGGCAAGCAATTCTTCAGCAAATTTAGAAACAAGAGCTTGATATTGAGAAATGAGGGACTAATATATCTCTTAAGCATAGGAAGCAGAACTCTACATAGATGTAAGAGTTCAAAGATAAGACATAATGTCTAAAAAGAAAAAAAGAAGTTAGTACTAGAAAAATAAAAGAACAGAGAAGAAAGAGGCCTACACTGAGTAGAAGTGAAGCTGGGTATCCGAAGAAACTTTGCATAGAAAAAAGAGATGTTGGCCAGCTTCGTATGGGAACAGTACGAGGTATGTGCTTTGTTGTACTCAACACAAGAAAGGCTACTATCAATGGTACCAAGGAAACAGGCCTGGAAAGTAGTTGAAGGACAGATAAGAAGCTGGGGACAAGGATGACACTTCTCAGTACTATGAGCAATACAGGAGAGACACTTGAGGTCTCCAACTGGACCATAAAAGAGAAAAGGAACAAAATAGAACAAGAATAAAAAGAAGAAACAAAAGAATAGACTTACTAAGTCCTCTATAGAGAGAACCACAAATATTTTGATGACCAAGAGAATAATAGGAGAAGACTGCAGAAATAGAATATAATCAGGAAAAGAAAGAAGCTCCTCAAAAACAGTAATAAAAAGAAAGCCAGAAGTTATGGCTACAACAAGACCATAGAAAGATCAGAGATCAGAAATCTAGAAGATTAGGAAAAGAGAAAGGGACATACTAGAAGAGCTTAAGGATGCCTCAGCACAGATAGCAGCTGCAACAGCAGCCTTATCAGAGATATATTGGTCTGTAAGGACAAAAGCAGACACAGAAGGGGAAAACACAGCCAGAGAACCTGAAAGGGTAGTGGCCATCTCAACAGGAACAGAGGCAGAGATTACTGAGATTTTGGAAAAGAGAGAGTTCTGACACAAACAAAAAATGCACTAGAGTTTTCCAGAAAGATAAAACACCAGGATGTCATGCTGTTTGCTGGAAGGGTCCTTAAACAGTTTGCCAATATGTTGTCGAAGCTCGTCTCGCTGCAAAAGCAGTTGGTTGTACTTAGCGGCAGTAGACATAGCACTACAGAATCAAAAAAAAACAAGACACGTCAGATATATATATATAATAGAATGAACTGCAGAAGAGACTACTCACATGAAACTGGACAAGCATTGTGTCTAATTGTATAGGCAAAATATAGAAGATATAGCCTGTGAAAGGCAATATAAAAGAGAATGAATGAGATAACAGGATGACAAAGAACATGTCAACCACGATCACAGAATGACCAGATAAAGAAGAAAGAGGACAGGTGTCATGCCAAAATAGGCAAGTGCCAAAAATAAACAGTCTATTGAGAAAACAGTTAAGTCCACATTTTGAATAGAGCACAAGAGTAGCAATAGAACAGGAAATACAGAGCCTTCAAGAAAAGAAACTGTCACAGATAATCTAATAGGAAGGGACCAGGAGTATTTTTAGGCTTAGGAATTATAGGAATGTTATGAGACTAAAGGTATGCATGAGCATGCTTGAGGACAGACATATAGAGAAAGGAACTTGACCTCATTGGGATACAAGCTAGAAGAATGGCCTGCAGGCTGGAGATCCAAAAGACAGATCCTGATATGGGACATACTGGGTTGTCAGATAAATGAGAAGACAACTGAGGACAGTCATTTATAGTAGGAGAGAGATGTCATACTGTACAAATGTTTAAGGCAAAATAAGTGATAATTTGTACTCTTATAACCAGAATAACTAGCTTGAGAGAAGAGCTCAGCCCCCCAGAGATGTTCTCTAGATGCCCAGTTGTAGACTTAAGCATCTAGCTTGGGTAGCAGAGTAGTAGTTGTAACTACCACTATATATATCTCATAGACGCTTGCCCAGGTGCCTCGTATTGGATTTCCAATAGATTTCTCTTCTAGAAGTACTCTCGAGGGCAGAAGCAAACTTAGACGGATTAGCACAACCTAAGCAATGTTATACCTTAGCAGCCGGCAGTACTATTTGTAAAAGAGTTATGATCAGATCCAAGCCACCATCATTGATGGCTAATTATGGCAAGATTAAGAGAGTTGAGCCACTGTGAAGTCGCATCGCAATGACAGTAGAAGGAAATGGGAATCTGGAGGAACAAGAAGGCATAGAGCAGGTAGAAAGAGGAATAGAGAAGCTAAGGAGAGAGACAACAAGAAGGCTAGATGAAGATAATACACTTGAGGGCAAGATGACTCGAAATTGCCGTCTTTATCTACAGCCTAGTAAGAGGTTCGAGACTCGACCATCGTGTAAGAGAGGATTCCTAGAGTAGGGTTAGAGGGTCAGGAAGTAGTTGCCTAGTATTTGGGAAGAGCGCTATCTCATTATTACAGTCTTGCTATGTTTGGGAATTTGGAGGTTTTCTTTGTCTTACTTTCTTTGTTGTCTCTTTGCTTTGTAATAATAATAAAATACTCTAGGGCACAGAAGAGAACTCAAGCATTATACCCTCATTATCATCTCTTTCTGTTGCTCTAGAGCTTAATGGCTATTTTGAGTGACTAAGTCTCTAGCTTTCTAAAGAGTTTTCTTTAATTTCTAAAACCCACAAAAACCCTCCCTCAATGGGAATTTGAGCCCCAACAGACTTGGGCATTCGCTTATGCTAGAAGTTAACAGCTCACTATATGTTATTGGAGTTAGCTTCTAGTTGTATAGTTAGCTGAAGCAGAGCCCACACGATAGCACGGGAGTTCTAGGTAGTTCTGCTGTATCAACAGTGAGCTAGACTACTAGACTAGATAAGGGTAACAGTGTTATGATGTGAGATGAATGCATGTCTTAGAGAGCCTATTACAGTGAGATCTACCTCGAGTAGATTTATAAACATTTTATTATTATTTTGTTTGGTCTCTTGAGTTGTACCCCTCTATTCCCTCTTATTCTTAAGCTCTCTTTTATATTTGATTATCTCCCCAGTACCTACTTGTTTAGTACACAATTGTGAGACATCTTGGAGATCTTTTATATTCTTATTTGTTATCACTTTTGTTTTGTGATCAATTCCCTTTGATTCCCATCAATGTCAGAGTAGTTATAAATAAATTGTCAATAGAAGTTTGAGAATCCTAGAAAGGACTAGATCTCTTTTAATCAGCAGGGAACTAGTCAGTCTCTAATAACTTTCACCTTCTGCTCATCCATTGCTAGCCCCTCTGGGCCCAATATAAAATCTATGAATTTGATGCTTTCCTTGTGGAATGCACACTTGGCAGGGGAGGCATATAGTTAGTGGGTGTGGAGGTGTCTCAGTATCTCTTTTATATGCTTTCTATGGTCCTCTAGGTTGTTTGAGTAGATTAATATATTGTCTAGGTAAATGACCACATATATGTCTAGCAAGTCCCTGAAGATCTCATTCATAAACCATTGAAAAGCTGTGGGGGTATTGTCACAAACTTCATTTGGTCATATCTCCACCAATTCTTCGACGATTCCCACGGTCTTAAGACCAGCTTAAAGCCCTTAAGAAGACCTTTCGATCGATGCCAGTTATGTCTCGAGGCAATCAATAATGGCCGAGATATTAACCAGATCAACTGGTAACCACCATGTTACCATTTATTAAATCACTAATATCTCAGAAACTGCCGTGATCTATGCTTCGGTTCTAGGCTCAGCAGAAGCCTTCTTCATAATGCTCAGAATGAGCCTAAAACGACCTCAAGGCGATTAATATTAGTGGAGATATGAAGACCTCAATGTTTGTACATGGACTTCATTAATTACCCATAAATAGTCATCTGTCCTTTTCTTAGAACAAAGGACAGCCTCCATATGGTTAGGTTATCATT
>Ga0157360_1000432_pt1 | contig 15750 bp, 14 predicted proteins | sample AttlaeALBM1_FD_111483 | JGI IMG/M metagenome (GOLD analysis project Ga0157360, IMG submission 111483) | Fungus gardens microbial communities from leaf cutter ant in Ribeirão Preto, State of São Paulo, Brazil - Atta laevigata ALBM1 | ecosystem: Host-associated > Fungi > Mycelium > Unclassified ... | reverse complement strand
GGACTGGCGGCGGGTCGCAACCCGCTATGACAGATGCCCGACCGCCTTCTTCTCAGCCATCTGCCTCGCTGCAACCATCATGTTCTGGCTATGAGTCCTGAGCCTAGGTCATATGTTTGATCTAGAGATAATAATCGTCGACATCTACAAAAAGGACTATTGTCGTATACTATTTTTATTTTTTTGGTTCAAAGAACGGTTAATCATGATGATTAAAACTCGACCATGATACGGAATAAATACTTTATTCACGAACGCTTCTCTCCTCCGGGCAGCGTGCATCTGATCCGTCAATATGCACACCAGATCCACACTGAAGAACTGGAGCCGTCTGGACTGTGAACGTGCTTCTAGAAGCACGTCCGCCAACATGACTAAGTTGAAGTCCCTTCCGGGCAGACAGTCGCACATGTCTCAGGGTCAGCCTCTCAATCGGTGCCTCGGGCAAACCCAGCACAACGCCAGCCGTCTCCGCATTTGTCGCCGTCAGATCTGTAATAGTGACATCGTGAATATGCGGGGTCGTGGATGTTACCGGAGCAGTGGGCTCGGTCATCGAGACAATCTGCTGCGTTCCCCTAGGCTGCCCTGCATAATAATCACTGATCGACAGCGGAACCCGGACATGATCCATCGTCAAATGTTCCGCGCTGATCCAACCAATATCTCCGCCACGATCCCGCCCAGACTTGATTCGCAGTCCGGACAGCGTGCTCTGAAACGAGACGTCAGAAATCCTAATATGATGAGCCCCATTGGCCAGTTCGCTACCAATGGACAGACCGTGTCCTTCGCCAAAGCGAGACTGTGTAATGCTAATATCGCTCGCAGCCCGGCCCGGCTGCATCAAACCGGACTTGATGGCGATGTTGTCATCTCCTGTCGCAATATCGACAGTGCTCATCGTGACATGATCCGAGGAGACAAGATCAATACCATCGGTATTTCGAGACAGGGCCGGGTTTCGGATCGTGAGATGATCGATCCTGATCTGGCTGGACTCCCGTACAACGACCGTCCACATCGGAGAATTGGTCGCCGTAACGCCTGAAATCCGTCCATGCTGGACATGCGAAAACTCAATCAGCCAGGGGCGTGGCAGACCATTCGCAGCAGGAACCCCCGGATAGTCTGGCCCGTAAGGTAAAGGACCTGAGGTCTGCGCCTTGTGCGCCTGCACGGCTTGAGGCCACCATACAGCACCGCCATTCCCATCAATATGGCCCTGACCGGTTATAGCCACGTCCTGAACATCAATCGCAGAAACAAGGGCCTCACCGGGCTGCGCTGCTTTCCCCAGAAAGGCCCAGTGGAATAGACGCGTGTCCGAACTCCCCAGAAGGGTGCTTCCCATCTCCAGATTGAGCGTGACATGGTTTTTGAGAGATAAAGGTCCGCTCAACCATGTTCCTGACGTCAACGACACCACACCACCGCCAGCCTCGCTACAGGCATTGATAGCACGTTGAATAGCCGGACCGTCATTTGTGCGGCCGTCATCCCGTGCACCATAGGTAACAGGATCACAGCGAGACGACTTAGCGTGACAAAGCGCTGGGAAACTCAAAAAGATTCCCACCCAAAATACCCGTAAGGAAGCAGAGTAAGATCTCATAGATTGCATCCAATTGACGCGATAGAGTACAGAATGTCACGTTCCAACATGAAACCGACGAAGATGGTCAATCATAAGTCTTAACGGCTTAGGTATATAATGTTGCCGAGGGAAACAAATATGCCATCCGGGATACAACGGACAGTAAGAAGGGAATAATTCTACCAGTTCACCATTATCCAGATAAGGCTGTGCATCGGGAGAACTGACCATGCAGAGCCCAAAACCTGCGAGCGTCAGTTTAAGGCCCAGTTGCCTGTCCGTTAGAAGAACCGGTCCCTTGACATGAACAGAGAACCATTTTCTCCCATCATGAAACTCCCAATCATATGCATGTTCCTGCCCTGACCATCGCCAACGAACACAGGGGAAGTTAACCAACTCTTTGGGGTGCTTCGGTTGACCATATTGCTTCAGAAAAGCCGGCGTTCCAACAACAACCTGTCTTTTTTCGGGGCCTAAACGAACCGCGACCATTTCAGAACTAATTAACTCGCCAATTTTCAACGCAGCATCGTATTCTGCGGCGGGTAATTGAAGATCAGTATCTGCAACGGTGATATCGACATCGATATCGGGGTATTTTTTAGAGAATTCTGGTAAGACAGGGAGCAGAATCTGCTCGACGGCAGAACGTGGTGAAAGCAGACGCAGTTTTCCCACCGGTCTATTGGCAGATAATTTCGCATTTTGAAGCGTCTCTGAGAGCGCATGGGCAACCGGACGGAGATCGGACAAAAGGAGTTGCCCTTTTTCTGTCAGGGCCACGGATCGCGTTGTTCGGACAAAAAGCTGCATTCCCAAGTCGTGCTCGAATTGCCGAATAGCTTGTCCTACAGCTGAACCCGAAATTGCCAGAACCCGTCCGGCGGCCGTGAAACTACCTTCGTCAGCGACTGCGATAAACGCAGCAATGTGCCCCAAATTACTTCGATACAATTTCGATATAATCCCAATTTATTATGAAGATGATCTTCAGAGGTTAACAAGGAAATTCACCTTTTGAAAATGAATTCATTCTAATAGGCTGAGGAATGATCACGCAATCAATAAAACCTCAAAACTGATGGTCCATGATCCAGTGCCGATGAAGAATAACACTTACGTTCTTGGTATTATTATCGGCAGTTATCTCATAATTCTGGTTGATACGTCGATCATCATGACCGGCCTGCCTCATATCCAGGTCGAGATAGGATTAAGCCCGACTACGTTGTCATGGGCACAAAGCATTTACACACTGTTTTTTGGTGGTTTTCTTCTGATTGGCGCCAGAGCATGCGACGCCTTAGGCGCACGGAAAGCTCTTGAAGCGGGCTTATGGATTTTCATGACCGCATCGGTCGCTATCGCAGGCGCGCAATCTCCTTCCTGGCTTCTCTCTGCCAGAGCATTTCAAGGGTTGGGTGCTGCCTTTGTTGCACCCGCAGCCCTTGCCCTTCTCACTCTACATTTCAAAGAGGGCGAAGAGCGCAATCGTGCAGTTGCCTGGTACGGATCGACAGCGGGGATTGGGGCCAGCGTTGGAATGGTGTTGGGTGGATGGTTGGCCGATGTCCTTTCCTGGCGTGCCGGCTTTCTGTTGAACCTGCCGCTTAGCAGTTTGCTGATATTTGCAAGCAGACGCTATCTGCATGAGAATCCCCCGCAGAAAACACGTTTTGATTTTCCAGGAGCCATCCTCTCAACCTCAGGTTTTGGCTCTCTGATTTACGGTGTGTCACGTACAGCCGAGCATGGATGGCTTTCCACGGACGTCCTTACTTTCCTCGTACTGAGCGTTGCTCTGCTGGCCCTTCTGGTCTGGCATGAAAATCGTACCGCTTCGCCTCTAATTCCCCTCATGCTTTTCTCCAGCCGTCGCCGAGTTGGAGCATATCTTGCACGCTTTCTCTTTCTTGGACCTATGGTGGCATTCTTCTTCTTTGGTTCAGAATTCATGCAGGAAAGCCTCCGTTTCAGCGCGTTGAAGGCAGGGTTGGCGTTTCTTCCCATGACGGTCTTTGCCTGCCTGTCTCCGGCCCTGGTGCCAGGTCTTATCCGCCGGTTTGGTGACAGCCCGGTTATGATCGGGGGATTACTCTTGATTTTTGTCGGTTTGCAGTGGCTTTCCCATATGCCTTATTCTGCAGAATTCTGGAGATCTATTGCTCTGCCCATGATCCTTATTGGCGCAGGACAAGGCTTTTGTCTGGCTCCGATGACTGCTGCAAGTATCAGCGAGATCGATGTCCGCCATGTGGGAGCGGCGTCAGGTGTTCTCAATATGGCCCATCAGGTCGGCGCCTCGTTTGGTCTGGGGCTTATCGCATCTGTCGCTACAGTTGCTAATACAAACGATGCCTCTGATACGGCGTTGAACACTCTGACGTCGAGTACAACCGCATTTTCGTTCGGAAGCTGGATGGTGTTGCTGGGGGCCGTAATCGGCGGATTTCTGATGCGATCTCGCAGAACTCTCAACACAGCATTTCGTCATGACGGCCCGTCCCTCTGACAACTCCGCTCATTCCGAATGATCTCCCTTTTCTCAAGGAGTTCCAGACAATGACTTCATATCCCCATGTTACGCTGAATAACGGTGTGAAAATGCCTCTCCTCGGGTTTGGTGTTTACCAAATGACCGATGATTCTGAATGTGAAGCCTCGGTACTTGAGGCGCTTAATACGGGCTATCGTCTGATTGATACAGCGGCAGCGTATGAGAACGAGGCCGCTGTCGGCCGCGCTATCGCAGCAAGTGGCATTCCCCGTGAAGAAATTTTTGTTACAACTAAATTATGGGTCCAGGATGAAGGATACGAGCCGACCAAAGCAGCATTTCATCGCTCGTTAAAACGCCTGCAGCTCGAATACCTTGATCTGTATCTGATCCATCAACCCTATGGGGATGTTCATGGTTCCTGGAGAGCCATGGAAGACTTACAGGATGCCGGACTGATCCGGGCCATTGGTGTCAGTAATTTCCAGGAAGACCGGATCATGGACCTCATCGCCTTTAACCGCATTGCTCCTGCGGTTAATCAGGTTGAGACACATCCCTTCCATCAGCAACGTAACCTCCAGAAGTTTCTCACCGAAAACCATGTTCAGATTGAATCCTGGGGTCCTTTCGCGGAGGGAAGAAACAATCTGTTCAGCAATTCCATTCTGCAAGACATTGCTTCGCGATATGATCGCTCCGTCGCTCAGGTCGTCTTGCGCTGGCTGATACAACGCCAGGTTGTTACTATCCCCAAGTCCGTCAATCCGGAACGGATCCGGCAAAATTTCGCTATTTTTGATTTCCAACTCACTGATCAGGATATGAACCTGATTGCCACTCTTGATACAAGCGCAAGTCTGTTCACTGATCATCGCGACCCTGCGCGCATCAAGTGGATCGCAGAAAAGCGTTTCAAAACCTGAAATCTTATTCATGCAATCTGTTCATTAGTTTTATGAACAGATTGCACATAGTTGTTTGATTTCCGAACAGATATCGTTCTTTTCAAAAAGTCTGTTCTTGAGAGTGAAAGTCGAGACGATGGATCTCACCATAAACGGCGTAACGCATCAGCTTGAGATCGAGCCAGAAACTCCCCTGCTGTGGGCTCTGCGTGATGACCTTGCCATGACGGGTACGAAGTATGGTTGCGGCCTCGCGCAATGCGGGGCCTGCACGGTCCTCGTGAATGGTCAGGCTGTCCGGTCTTGTGTCACGCCCGTTGAAAGGGTGGCAGGCGCTGCGGTCACAACCATTGAAGCGATAGAACAGGACGAGCTCGGCAAACGCGTCGTCTCGGCATGGGTCAAACATCAGGTCCCTCAATGCGGGTACTGTCAGTCAGGTCAGGTGATGGCAGCCGTTTCTCTCCTCAAGCAGGTTCCTCATCCGACAGATGATGATATCAACGCCGCCATGGTCAATCTCTGCCGGTGTGGAACCTATAATGCCATCCGCGCCGCGATCCATGACCTCGCGTCCTCTTCTGAAAACGGAGGTGCCTGAGCATGAGCAGAGGCCCGTTTGAAAATATCGCAGAAGCTGCGCAAGTACCCATCAATCTGTCTCGTCGTGGCTTCATGCGAGCATCAAGCGGTGCAGCAGCTGGAGCATTTGTTCTCGGGTTTGGATTACCGGCACGACAGGCTCGCGCCGACGATACGAAGTCTCCGAAATTTCGTGGGACACAGGTCCCTGCGTTCCTTGAAATTCGCCCGGACAACACGGTCAGACTGCAAAGCCCGTTTATCGAAGGTGGTCAGGGAACGTTCACCGCGATGGCACAAATCGTCGGTGAGGAGCTCGATGCTGCTCCGGAAACATTTATCGTTGAGAATGCACCGGCAGGCGATGAATATACCGTCATGGATAGGGGCATGCGCATTACGGGCGGGAGCATGTCTGTACGGGATGGCTATGCTCCCATGCGTCGTCTTGGTGCCCTGGCGCGGGAAATGCTCTTGCAGGCTGGCGCCCAGCAGATGGGCGTTTCTGTTACTGAACTGACCACACAACCCGGCTATGTCGTACATACAGGATCTGGGCGCACCGTTCGTTATGGAGACCTCGCTCACATCGCCATGGATCTTCCGATCCCGGATCCTGCGACTGTGACGCTAAAAGACCCCGCACAATTCCGGTGGATAGGAAAGCCCGTACAGAGGCTTGATATTTATGAAAAATCAACCGGAAAAGCAGAATATACGATTGATATGCGTGTGGAGGGAATGCTCCATGCGGCTGTCCAGCATGCCCCCCGACTTGGAATGACCATTGCGTCCATTCGCAATGAAGAGCAGGTCCGCAACATGCGGGGCATCCACTCTGTTCATCACCTGCCGGGCGCTGTCGCTGTGGTCTCAAAACGCTGGTGGCATGCCAAGCGGGGAGCTGACGCTCTTCTTGTGGACTGGGCTGAAGCTACTCCCGATGCCGCAGAAACCATGCGTGTGATGCCTGCTGATTTTTCTTCAGAGTCATACAAAACACATCTGGCGACAGCATCTGGAAAGATAGACGACGCTGAGACTAGAGGCGATACAGAACAGGCTCTCAAAGAAGCTCATACTGTTCTCGAGGAAACCTATTCCAGCCAATATGTAAATCACGCCCAGCTCGAACCGCCTTCTGCTCTTGCCCGCTACAATGCTGACGGAACACTGGATATCTGGCTGCCCAATCAGGCTCCCGATATGTTCCGGGCCGATATGGCCAGGCGTACAGGCCTTGATGTCGAAAAAATCACCATTCATTCGCCACTGTTGGGTGGATTTTTCGGTCGTCATTTCCTTTACGATCAGGCTAATCCCTATCCGCAAGCCATTCTTCTGGCCAAAGCGACAGGACGCCCTATCAAGTTGATCTGGAGCCGCGAAGAGGAGTTCCTGCGCGATGCTCTGCGTCCGCTCGCGGTGGTCAAGTTCCGCGCTGGCCTTGATACAAGCGGCTATCCTGTGGCACTTGAAGTGATCAGCGCGACGGAAGGGCCAACTGAAGGGTTAGGTCCCAAACGGGGCAAGGATCTGGATCCGTCAGCCCTCGAAGGCTTAACAGGCAAGGCCTACGACATTCCCAATCGTCGTATTGCCCAACGCTATGTCAAAAGCCCGACTGCGCTTGGATACTGGCGCTCAGTCGGCAACTCCATGAATGATTTTCTCTACGAAACTTTTCTGGATGAGATGGCGGATCAGGGGGGCAAGGATCCGTATGAACTCCGTCGCCACCTGTTACGAGGAAATAAACGTCTTATCACCCTGCTCCAGGGCGTAGTGGACCTCTCTGGCGGCTGGAAACGCGGCCCCTTCACTGCGACAGATGGCTCCCGACGCGCCCGGGGGATCGGTATGGCATCTCCGTTTGGCTCTGAGGCCGCGGCAATAGCCGAAGTATCAATTGAGCAGGGACAGGTTCGTGTGCACGAGATCTGGGAGGCTCTGGATCCAGGTTCCATCGTCAATCCCGCTATTGTAGAGGCTCAGATCAACGGAGCAATTGCTCTGGGTCTGTCCCAGGTACTCCTGGAAGAAGCTGTATATGAGAATGGTATGCCACGGGCCCGGAACTATGATGGCTATCCCATTCTCACATTGGATCATATGCCGCGCGTTCATGTAAAAATCGTGGAAAGTGGTGAGAAAATGGGCGGTGTGGGTGAGCCTCCCTTACCCGCTATTCCCCCGGCCGTTGCCAATGCCGTGTCGACACTTGTCGGACGCCGTATCCGCAGCATGCCGCTGTCACGTCATGATTTTCAGAGCTCATAAACTGGCGGTTACCAGACATCTCCCATGCGAGCCCATAACGATGCGGATTAACACATGAAGAACCGTTTGAAAAAAGCTCTCACAGTCCTCGCACCGACTGCCGCTGTTCTAACGGCTGGCGTTACCTGGTTTGTGTCCCGCACGCCCGCGTCACATTTTGATTCCGTGATTTCTCCCGATCTTTCGCCTGAGCTTGTATCCCGTGGTGAGTATATCTCACGTCTTTCAGACTGCGTAGCGTGTCATAGTGTACCAGATGGCGCAGCGTATACTGGTGGTTTGAAAATGGTCACTCCAATGGGTGCCATCTTCGCGAACAATATTACGCCAGATCACACAACAGGTATTGGCACCTATACGCTTGCTGATTTTGATCGTGCCATTCGGGCTGGTGTCGCCAAGGATGGACGGCGCCTGTATCCTGCAATGCCCTATCCATCATATGCAAAACTGTCCGATGAGGATGTCCGGGCTTTATATGCCTATTTCATGAAGGGCGTGCCTGCCGTTCATCGGGAAAACAGAAAGAGTACAATTCCCTGGCCATTGAATATGCGCTGGCCGCTGTCTTTCTGGAATGAACTTTTCATACCTGTTGGTCAATATGTTCAGAATAAAGCCCACGATGAACAATGGAACCGTGGCGCTTATCTCGTTGAAACAGCAGGCCACTGTGGCGCCTGTCATACACCACGGAGTGTGGCGTTCAATGAAAAAGGCATGAACAGTCGCAGTTCACAGTATCTTTCCGGGGCGCTCATTGATGACTGGTTTGCACCCAGTTTACGAAATGATCCGAACGCGGGTTTGGGACGGTGGAGCGAGAAAGATATTTTTGATTTCCTGAAGACGGGCCGGAATTCCCATGCCGTTGTCTTTGGTTCCATGACAGAAGCCTTTAATAACTCGACGCAATTTTTCTCAGACACTGATTTAAAGGCCGTAGCACATTATCTGAAGTCTTTGCCGGGAGACGCATCTTATGCTGTTCAGCCCTGGCAGTATGTCTCGACATCCGCAGCAGCTCTAGATCCAAGTCAGCGTAAGCCCTCTTCAGGAGCCCAGACATACATGGCAAAATGCAGCTTCTGTCATGGGGCTGATGGACGCGGGCAAAGTCCTTGGATTCCTCCTCTTGCAGGATCTGCGTCGTCTTTAACCGCAGACACGTCATCACAGATCAACATAACGCTCAATGGATCTGGACGCGTCGTTGCAAACGGTATGCCTGATACTTACAGGATGCCGTCTTATCGTTCACAACTTTCGGATCAACAGGTTGCAGATGTTCTGACGTTTGTTCGATCTTCCTGGGGAGATCGTAAAACGGCTATTGCACCCGATGACGTCAAAAATATCAGAAAGAGAACAACACCAGCGCAAGCATTTCCAGTGATTTTAAAAATAGAGTAAGATGTTCTCCTTCGAAGAGAACTCATAAACGACCACAGAAAAGACAATATGTCTGACGACCTTCCTATCATCACGGAAATGCCCTGGATGCCACCAGAAACCGCATTGGAGGTGATGAGATCAAAACCGTGGGCAGCATTTCTTGATAGTGGTGGTCCGGCTACAGACAGCCGATCAAGATGGACATTTTTGTGCCTGGACCCGATTGAAACTTTTGAATGGAAGTTTCCCTCTCTTAAGAGAAACGGTGTAAATATAAATGGTGACGCTTGGGAAAATTTAAAAAATTTATTTTCAAAGTATAAAATACCATCAGAATCGTATAAAAATAACGTTTACATCCCTTTTCTGGGAGGTATAGTTGGAATTATTTCGTACGAGGAGGGGATAAGAAAAGAAAATATTCTTTCTCAACACAATTCAAATACCCCTGAGATGATTTTTGCAGTGTATCAGGATGTCTATGCATTTGATCGTCTGGAAAAGCGTTGCTGGTGGATAAGCCGATTGGGGAAGCAAGCGCCACATTTAACACCTCGAGCCTCTTTTGACATGATAAAAATACCATTGAAGGCAGAGCAGTCACGCAAAGAGTGGACCAAGAATGCTGAAAAAATTATTTCCTATATTGGGAATGGAGATATTTTCCAGGCCAATCTGACGATGCGCTGGTGGGCAGAAAAACCAGAAAATTTTGATGAGTTAAGTGCATATTATTTACTACGTGACACTTCTCCTTCCCCTTTTGGGGCTTATTTGAAATCTCCACATTGTTCTTTACTGAGTGCTTCAGTTGAACGATTTGTTTCTCTCTCATCAACAGGGACAATAGAAACACGTCCAATCAAAGGCACAACTCCTCTCGGTCAAAACCCTAAAGAAAAAGATAAAAATAAAAAAAACTTATTAAAAAACGAAAAGGAATTAGCAGAAAATTTAATGATTACAGATCTTATGAGAAATGATATTGGAAAAGTAAGTACAATTGGATCAGTAACCGTGCCAAAATTATTCGAAATAGAAGAATTCAAACATATTTTACATCTTGTATCTCAAATAAATGGCAATTTGAAAGAAGGGCTAACTCCTGTAGACTTGCTTGAAGCAACAATTCCTTCAGGTTCTGTTACAGGTGCTCCAAAGAAACGTGCGCTTGAAATTATAGATAATACGGAAATCTCTGCGAGGGGGCTATACTGCGGAAACTTATTTTGGATTGGCCATAACGGAGCAATGGATAGTTCGGTTTTGATACGTAGTTTATCCAGAATAGAAAACCAAATTTCAATTGGTGCTGGCGGAGGAATTACTTGGTCATCAGACCCCGAAAAAGAATATGACGAAATGATGTTGAAAGCTTTCCCTATACTTGAAGTTTTCCGATAATGAACAAATTTATATGGATTAATGGAAAAATCTTTCTCTCTACGGATGCAAAAATTAACGTAACCGATCGAGGCTTTCTCCTTGGTGACGGTATTTTTGAAACAATGAGAGTGGTTAACAAGAAAATTCCCCACTTAAGATTGCATTTTTCCAGGATGGAAAAAGGTTGCAATATCCTTTTTTTTCCGTCGCTTCAAAAAGAATTATTAATAAAGGGCATAGAAGAAATCTTAAAGATCAATGAAATAAATAATGGCTCTTTAAGACTAACTATTACGCGAGGAGACGGTCCTCGTGGTATCATACCTTCCGGAGATACCAACCTTACAATTCTACTACAAGTTTTTGATCCCAGCAAAACAATACTTCCTCCTGTAAAACTTGTTATTTCAAGGTATTTCCGAGACGGAAGAAGCCCTATTTCTGTAGTTAAAAGTACGAACTTTCTACCGTCTATTCTTAGCCGTATAGAAGCAAAAAATAAAAACTATGACGACGCTCTTCTTCTTGGGCAAACAGGATCTATTGCAGAAGCAACTGCAGCAAATATTATTTTTTTGAAAAATAATATACTTGTAACCCCTCCGCTATTAGACGGCGCTTTACCTGGAACATCTAGAGAGCGCCTATTGAAGGCCGGTTTATGCGAAGAAGTTTCGGTGAAACCAGAAGAACTCTCTTCTATGCAGGGAGCATGGCTTATTAATGCCCTTTCTATCGCACCTGTGACTACAATAAACCACTTCTCAATGAAAAAGTCTTTCCACAAAGGGGAAGTTATAAAAAATTACCTGTTTCCAGATATTAAATAAATAATTCTATTTGAGATATTCCTATCTAAATTAAAAATATCTTCTTTATAAGAACTCGGTTTGGAAATATTTTTTTCTACAAGGCGATCGTGATAATCGCCCATTTCTCCGTTGATATCAGCAAGATAGAGCGAGATTTTATCGAGATAATCGCTAGAATGAAGAACCCGGAATGTATCATTGAAAGCAACACGACGGCTGATGATCTTTCTCAAATCATGAAAGTCATGTGCGGTAATTTTTTCCTTTCTAACGATACTGTCGATTTTCGCGTTTTCCCTTTGATGGTAAGCAATCATATTTTTGTTGCTGTCCGGTAGAAAGCTTCGCATCTGAAATCGAACAAGTGCATAGAACGCTGGAAGAATTGTCAGGAATAAAATCGTCCCGAAAATTCTGGTTCGTGCTATTTGCCGATTTTTAAAGGCATCCTGCATATGCCCCATTAAACTGGTGACTAAATTGAGAGACCAGGGATACCGATGGCGTCGATCAAAATTTGCACATGCAAAGCGCAGATGTTTGAAGCGTGCGCGTACATATTTGAAATGCTGGCGCTGTTCAACAGACTCTGTACCACCTTTTAAAAGGATATTGAGCACCAGAAAACGAAAGCGCTTTATGTCAACCCCGTCGTTTAAGAGTTGCCAGCAAATCCTGTATCCCGAAACACTCAAGTATTCTGGATATTGAAAATAATCCCCATCGGGATACTTGGCCCCCGGGGAAGGAATATCGTCCTCCAGAATATTTTGAAACAACCGATCCAAAAGAATGTGATCATAAGGGGGATTTTTGAGATTAATCATAAGAAATTTTTCTTATACGTGACTGTGTGACGTGGGAATCTTCTGCCGCTGCCGAAAGCCCATTATTGCAAACGCAGCACAGAAAAGATGTAGGCTACAAATTCCGATTACATACGCCCATGCTGCGCCCCGAAGGCCAGAATGCGGCAACAGAAAAACGAGAAGGATAAGGTAGAGAAGAACCGATACAATTTGAGAGAGCAGAACTTTATGGGCGCGGCCAGCCATATATAGCAGGGATTCCAAGGGGAATGCGCCCATAGAAATGATCAGTGCCGGCGCCATAATCATCATAACATCTGCTGCGCTGCGATAATGATGGCCAAATAGTCCGATCAAGGGACGTCCTCCCAACCACACGATACCTGTCAGGGCAGCTCCAATGGCTGCGGATAATCCGCCTGTTTTAAGGGCCAGGCGCCAGGGATGTGTACTACCCGGATCCAATCGCATAATTTCCGGATAGAACCCTTTCTCTAAAAAACGTGCCGGTTTGACAGCGGACTCTAGAAGGGTTGTGGCAATCTTGTAACGTCCAGCCTGTACTGCCCCCAGAAAATCACCAACAATCAGATTCCCGACGGGTGACCAGCAGGCATCAAGAGTCGTATTGAGATTGGTCAGCCAGACAAATTTCCACACACCGGGAAGTCTTTTTGGGGCTTGCAAAAGGCTTGGCCTCAACGCGTTTACCATATTTTTTCTACGGAGTTCGCGGACGGACAGTCCCCATAAAACCAGATCTCCGATCAGATCAGCCATATACCATGTGATCAGAAAAGAGACGAACGCTCCTCCTGTCATCCAGCTGGTCAGTGCTCCCAGCCCTCTCAGGGCTGGGGTAATAATCTGTTGTCTGGAGATCAGGTCAAATCGATCAAACAGTCTTAGAATTCCCGTCGGAGCCGCAGCCGTCATGGTCGGTATAAGGGTGCAATAGAATATCGCATCAAGGCGATACGCTGGCTCGATACCGCAAAACTGTCCAAAGAAGACCAAAGCAATAACGCCCGCCAGCGCGCCAAGAAAACCTGAGGCCATATCAAGCGCAATGGCAAACCGGATCGCGTCCTGTGGGGGCGCCTCATCCCCCAGCTCGAGCGGGCGCGCTCCAAATTTCAGGATCATTTGCCAGCTTTGGAATTTTGTCAGTGCGCCTACACCAATCGCAAAAGTGTGGATCAGTGTCAGCGTTCCAAACTGAGCCGGTGTTAAGGTCCGACTAGCGCAGATCAGTGCGCACAAACTGATGAGCGCCCCTAGAATTTTCGCAGTACCCAGTGATCCCGCATTTTTAAGAATGCTCCGAAACACCTGATCAGAATTTTTGAAAATCATGAGGATTGGACAGTATATCCAGTCTCTACATGCGAAAAATGACTTGCGAAAAACGGCTGTATTTCGTGCACGACCTGCGTCCAGACGGTCTGAAATGGGGCAGAGGCATCAATACTGACCATCCGGGCTCCACCAAATCTTAGCTGTTTCATGATTTCGGATTTGGTCTGCAGAAGCTCCAGATCGTGATCCGGTTTCCGCTGATGGGCAACCTGCGGCGAGACATCCAGATGGATAATCAGATCAGGGTGGTGCTCCGCCATTCGCTGGTACAGGCTTGCCTCAGATTTCCTGAGCCATGCGACAAAGAAATTGCCTGGCTGCGCGGCAGACAGCCCAGGCCCGTCACATGTTCCGGCAATTTCGGCTTGTGGATAGCGATCCTTCACAACAGTCAGGCCAGCACGGAGCGCATTTTGCATCTTCAGGTGATTAAAGTAACGCTTTAGCGAGAAGGCATAAACAACAAGCGCTGTCAGGAGGCCGGGGATTTTTTCTCCCTGTGTCCGTGTTGTTTTGGCTTTTTTACTAAGTTTTTTTTTCCAGCATGTGACCGATGACAGGCAATTGCCCGATACGGCGTCCCAAATCTCCGGATCCAAGGCCCAAATAAACATAGGTTGTTGGACGATCCTGGGCCAGTTCGACGCTGAGCCGGGACGTTAATGTCGTTTTTCCACTGCCATCAGATCCAACAAAAGCAATCAGTTTCCCGCGATATCGGGGAATAAGCAGAATATTTTTTGCAGGAGCCTGAAGGGAGGCCGGATGATGAGAACAATCTGTAAGGACGGTCATGACGCCGATATCCTGTGTTCAGATGACGCTTTCCGAAGGATCGGGGCGATTGCGATTTTTGCCTGCTCAAGAATGCTTTCCAGAGGATCTGCGGAATTGAGGTCCAGCACTGTTGAGCCTGGAAATATCAGGCGGGGAACATCGTTGATTTTTCGTTCCAGAGAAGCTGGACGGTGATCGGGTTTGCGGATCAGGGCTGTCGGGAGATCAACATGCAGGCGAATGACCAGATCCGGAGGATAGTCTGCCATCCAGTCATAGATCTTCTGCTCAATTCGGGTTAGCCAACGAGCCATCCAACTCCGAGGCTGACGGGCCACAAGTCCCGGCCCATCCATGGGCCCCGGAATACTGGCCTGTGGATAGCGATCCGTCACAATGGCATAGCCTCGGATACGCCAGAAACGCATTTTCAAAAAGCGGACCAGGCGACGCATGGAGAGCGTAAAAATAACGATGGATGTGAAGGCTCCAGAGCCTTGTGCTGTCCGGACAGAAGACGACTTTCGCACAATTTTCTGATCCACCCGTTTTCCCAAAACTGGAATTCTGGCAATCCAGCGCCCCAAGTTTCCAGTCTGTTTTCCAAGGTGGCAAAGGCGGGTTGGATATTGTTCAGACATCCATGCCAGTAGCGCGGAACCAACCGTCGATTTTCCGCTCCCATCAGCCCCTACGACCGCAATTAATGGAGCAGCAGGGCGCACTGGAAACTGTCGGCTACCGAACACCATGAGCAGAATGTATCCTTGTAAGGAGCGAAAAACGGTCTCAAGCCGATTCTGGAAACTGGGTAGTTTATGGCAAATTGTAATATGAATTTCAAGATCAATGACCGAACCGTTCGGTTTTTTTGGATCTTGCAAAAACCGCCCTTTAGGGTCTGCTTAGATACTCCTGCTTTGAAAACAGTCTTGCGTAAGACGGGGAAATGTTTTCCGCTGCTTCAAATTTTTTAATAGTCGACAGCTTCCAGATTTTAATTTTCCCATTTCCAATGGACCCGGCAGGTTTTGGAAAAGACTTATGACTGACGATATATTTTTCGAGCTTCATGGCAGACCATGCCCATCTTCGAACAAGATCCGACTTCGTGAGGTATTCTGGAGCATATATCTGGTGATCCATAATATTATTCCGTAAAGGCACGCGCCAGAGCGTTTTGCTTGCCGATTTCGACCGGCAGACGCGTATCCGTGAGCTGACGTCCCTGCCAGCCAGCGCCCATTTCCGTGTAGAGCGAAATAGCATCCCGCAGGCGGGCCGTACGGCCAACAACAGCCTGATCCTGTGCGGTCAGGGCTGTCTGCTCCGTGGTCAGAACATT
>Ga0157360_1000431_pt1 | contig 15768 bp, 10 predicted proteins | sample AttlaeALBM1_FD_111483 | JGI IMG/M metagenome (GOLD analysis project Ga0157360, IMG submission 111483) | Fungus gardens microbial communities from leaf cutter ant in Ribeirão Preto, State of São Paulo, Brazil - Atta laevigata ALBM1 | ecosystem: Host-associated > Fungi > Mycelium > Unclassified ... | reverse complement strand
TTGATGTTATATTAGTCTAAGTCTGCTCTAGATCAAAATTATCTCACATTCCAAAGATATCTCTGAGCCTCTGATTTCTAGAGTTTTAACATTGATAGTCTGTATCTGAGAAACCTGATGCTAACTCATCAGTCTTGCCTCCTGAGGTATATGCTATTCTAGCATATGATAGCTCAGTCACTACCTAAGAGAAGTACCCCATCTTGGGTCTAGATTATGTCTGGGGCTTGTAGGAGATCTCTAGAGTGGATTCCAATAGTGAAACCCAGGGTTATAACTTTTATCCCATGCTACTTTTTCACAGAAAATTCTCTAATGGCATAACAATGCATAGCAAGTCCTATCTCCTTCTCTTTCTTTATCTATATCCATTGCATTTGGGTCTCTCCTTGGACCTATTTGGCTAGGCATACTCAGCCCTCAATATCCCCTGCTGTTATTTCCTGCTCTCTATATGATTTGTTCTCCCTTTTCCCTGTATGATCCTCCTCCATAACCTTCACTTCTAGGCTACACATTTCCCTTTATGTGTACTGCATTCCTCCCTAATAACCTCTCTTCTGCCCTACTCTGCCTCTGATTTCTGTCTAACTATACCACTCTTTTTTACTACTCTCCAATGGTAGTCGGCAGGCTTTCTGATTCAGCCAACTTTCTCCTGATGGCCCCATTTAGTCCTCTTTTAAACTCCTCAATGAGAGGTCATTCCTTATAACTACTCCCCCTGGCAATTTTTGTGAATTCTTGGACATATTCATCATATGTCCTCTCTCCTTGTTCAATTGTTCTACCTTCCTGTCTTTCTCTATTGTTTTTCTGAACTCGTCTCTTATCTTTTTAAACAGTGTCTCCACTGTTTCTATCTCTGACTCTTCCTTAGCCAGTTTGTCTAGTCAATTGTCCTTCTATGCCTCTGCCATTCCTCCCTGCACATATAATAATACCCAGGCAATCTAGGTTGTTGCTGCTTCTCTATTCATCTTTATCCTCAAATATAAGCAAGCTGTATTAATAAATGCACTCACTTCCTCCATTTTCCCATTAAATATAGAAGGTTTGGTAACCTCAACTCAGCTCCCCTGTTGTTGTTGAAGCATAGTGGATACCTATTGCTACAGGGCAGCGATCATGAAGAGGAGTTGCTCCTCTTTGGTAGGTGGTAGTGGTTGGCAGGGGGTAGGCACCACAGTAGGTTTCTCTTGTTGCTATTGCTATTGTTGTTATTGACAAGACATGTCGGATGGTGGTAGTAATGGTAATGGTAAGGGGAATGATAATTTGTATTCAGATGATTTTTCTTCTTCCAGGGCTATTATCTAAGGTTATGTCCAACAGGGCACAAAATCTTCACCTGTATTGCCTTATTGACTACTGCCCTAATAATACAGTATACAATTGCCTCTTAGAAGAGAACCTCTACTCTAAGTAGCTTCCTAAGGAATTACTGTCAATCTCCAGCATGTACCATTTACAATGGAGTGCAGTACAAAGTTTATACAGATGAAGAAGTAATGAACAACATCTGATTGTGAGGTCAGGACTTGAACAGAGCACTTAGACTTAGTGCCTAGTCTCTTTCCTTAGTCTCTAACTGACTAAGAAGTCCCCTTTACAGCTAGGGCCTGCTATCCAAGATGCTTGTAAGTGCTGTGCTCGCTAGCAAGGGAGATAAAGAGTAAGTGGATAGTGAGGCTGTGAGGTATGAGGTCACCATTGGGTATTGAGTTCTTATGTTATCAAAGGACTATAATAGCTCTTAGTGATTACCCTAGGCAGATGTTTAGGAAGAACTTGATAGAGTTTCTCGTTGTATTCTGTACACTACTTATACTACTTTCACATGGTCTGTGCACAAAAGTCCCATAATCACATGTCTTTCCAGAGTGTTCTATAATCACCTAATCTAATCATATGATAAGGTTTACCTAAGCTTCCCATGCTATCTATAGTTTTATCCCATTATATATCTTGAGATTGTGAATTAACTGTTCAAAGACATGGGAAGTTATTTTCTTTTTGGGGCTCTTATAACAGATTATTAGCAAGGACAGGAGATTTAGAGACAAGGTGGTGTTAATTCCAAGGATCAGGTTATTACCCAATGTATAAGGCTTAGTTGGGTTGACCTTAACCTTATTTCTTATCTGAGTTGACAAGGAGAACTTGATAGAGTTCTCATTAGATTCTATATACTATTTATACATGAAAAGTAACCCTAACCCTCCCCTTTTATCCTATACTTCCCTATGAGTCACTTTCCTCTCACACATCCATCAATAAGAAAATAAAAGAAATAAAAATAAAAATAAAATAATAATCAGAAAATAAAATAAAATAAAATAAAAGAAATAAAAATATTAACTTAGCTGTTTTGCCAAGTCATAACACAATACAGAAACATTGCCTGTGCCACTCAAGAGACTTCAATTCCCAGTCAGGCTGGCCTTTGCTATGACCATCAACAAGTCTCAAGGATAGTCAGTGGAGCATATGGGAATTAATTTGCAGACATCAGTATTCTTCTATGAATAGCTTTATGTGGCCTTTTCAAGATGTACTTCACCTCTGAACATCTCAGTACTTCTTCCAGAGCAGAGCCAAGAGAGCAGAAGGACACTTAATATAGTATATAAAGAAGTATTCAATAGCATTAGATTATAGATTATATATGTATCTAATAATGGACTTGAGATTTATTGCAATGAACTAATACAATAGACATATCCAATCTCTTCTGCATTCTGTTGACTCCTCCATTCTACTTATACTACCATTCTTCTATTCCTTCTCCATTCTGCAACACCAATGCCAGCTCATCATTGATATGATGACATCTGTTACCTGGGCCACAAGCTAACACCAAAGAGTACAAAGTAGGCTTAAATAGAGTTTACAATATCCTCCCTCAGTTGTTTACTCAATTCTGAGACATCTGAGGTGAGACAACACTTCTTGTATTACAATCTTTGCTTACTGTAAACTATAGATATTAACATGATAAAAGATAGTTGTCTACTTGATCCTGAGATATCTAAGATATTAATATTAATCACTTCTTTCTCTTGTACCACCATCTTATTTAGTAGTGCCTATTGAGAATTATCAAATATAACCCCTCCTATGAGAACTGCTATAAATCAAAGTATTGAACAAACAACTGCTTAACTGAATGACATTGCATTTAACATACAATGTAGTCACCTCACTATACAGGCTAACATCCAAAGCCCTTATAGTACATTCTTCTCCTCCATAGATAACACATCCACATCATCTGAGTGCAAATATGCTGAGCATGTAGCTGCTCAAAACAACATAGAAATAGAAGTCTCTTATATCTCCTCTCCTTCAGATATACTATTGTATAATTTTTCTTTGTTCTCTTCCTTACCTTCACATGTCTCTAACAAGAAGGCACTTAACCCTATGTCTAATGGTGATACAAATTTGTCAATGGAACCATCCTCTCCTATGGTCATTTCCTACAGTGCCAACATTCTAGCTAATCCCAGCTTGTGGAATGGCAACTTTATGGCAACTTCTTTCTTCAAAACTAACAAATTTCTTTATAGCAATGTGTGTAACATAACATACTTGCTGCAACACATGGCATGCTTTCTCAAGCAAAGAAGCCTTACTGGATGTAATGGTAACAACATTACATAACTTGAATTATTTAGAGAATCTATATGGGACTTTATTTCTGCTATCTTCAAATCTGGGTGGGATCAATTATACTCATCCAGTACTACCTCTATCAGGGATAATGTCAAAACTCATTTTGGCAACCTCAAGAACCATGATAATAATACCCTTAACAACTCCACCCCTAAGAAAGCTATCAACCAAAAAGTCCCTTCTCTAATTCTACCTTGTCTTACAGAAAAACAGTTGGAAAAATCAAAAATTCATGGCAAAATGGCCTCTATCCTATTCTATGCTCAGGCTATCAATTCATTAGTGAATATTCTAAAAATAAAGGAATCATTTCCCACACTTTCAAACAAGAAGATAATTGAGATTCACAATACTACATTCTCCAAACCTGGTCTCAAGAGCAAAAAGATTTAGTCAACCACCAAGAGACCTTCTCAAAAACAGGCCATAGTTCCTATTTCCACCAATCTTGCCAACACCATCATGGAAGAAGCTAACAATCATGTCTTCTAGATTAATAATCTATTGAAAAATATCAAGTCAATATTAAGAGTAGAATTTATTTGCCCTTGTCCTGGTGGCATCTCTATAAACACTAACAATATCCCAAACCCAAGTGATCTTACTGTTATGAAATGATACCTCAAGTCAATTGAGAGAGCCAAGAATGATGAAATTCTAGCCCTCACCTTTCCTAGTCCATGTAAGACTCTAGCCACAATGACTCAAGTCTACTCCAAGTCAGAGTTGACAAGGAGAACTCAATAGAGTTCCCATTTGATTTTGTATACTACTTATACATTTTACTCTAGTGGCTGTGCAACATCCTCCCATGGTCCTCATGTTATTCCTGTCATGTGTCTACCTTATCACATGTTGTGACTGTGATGTGACCAATGTCACTTTGTGACTATGTGACTGTCATGTGATGCTTTCCCATACTCCACCTTAGTAATGATCTAACTAAATAAAAGAAAAGAAAAGAAAAAGAAAAATAGAAAATGACTTAGCCATTTTGCCAAGTCATAATAGTCCAAGTTGTATCTAAATCACTGGTACACCATACATTCAACCTAGCAGAGAAAAGCTTACTAGCAAAGATATCACCAGCTTTATTGGGCATTTAGAGCTTTTTGAATCAATTTCCCTTGCAACCAAACCAAGAATTATCAAAGTATCTCCCAAATATAATATGGCTATCATCTAGTTTGACATATAGGACTCTCAAAGTAGCTCCAAAGCCAAACTTCTGATTAATCATTTCTTCAATTTTGGTAGATTTATCACCACTATCAAGGCCACAAACATGAACCCAGGCATTTTCTAGTGTCACAACTGCTAGAGATGGGGACATTCTACTTTTTCCTGTAGAGCTCATAGATCCAGATGCCAAAAATATAATGGATTCCACAAACTTGAGCACCATAGGAATATTGTTAAGACTCTAGACCTCACAGTTGAATACGTTCAACTTGAAGCCTATATCTAACACTTGATATCTTCACACTCCTCGTTAGAGGGTCCGGCTAAGGTTTTCAGTGAAGTTATATCGGAGGAGAGATGTAAGCAAGACTTTGAGTAGCACCCTTGAGATTATCCTAAGACAAGTAAGAGTACCGATTCCTCAGAGTAAGATTTTACAAAGGGAATACAGAAAGAGAGAACTTGCCGTTCCTTTCTCTTTCTGGTCTATATTTATCCTAACTAGGTATTGTGACTATGTTACAATGTGGTAACACTACTTGTAACTAAGAGTGACTAGTTAAGTGACAGTCCAGTGACAGAAGTAGTAGGATGACAAGTCGAGTCAGTGTTCTAATAATGGGTTAATCCAATGTTGTCCCATTTGGCACAGGTCCAAGAATAGAAAGATATTCCGAGATTTCTCCAAAGAGTTCTGTCCATTCTGTGAGTCCATTGTCTTTGTGAGTCCATTATCTCTTAAAGTCCTCAGATATTATCCAATGCATTACTGCATGATAATATCCTCATCTAACATCGCCAACATCTTGTCTACTAACCACTCATTATCAGACCATGGCTGATAATAGTTGTAGTCCCACTCGATGTTCATAACAAATATGGTATGGTACTGCAAGGCCAATCCCAAGCTTAACCCACCAAGACTTGAAACAGTACAAGGCGCTCCATGCTCTTATGTATTTAAATGTGTTATTATGCCACTAGAGAATTTTCTGTGGAAATGTAACATGGGATACACATTATACCCCTGGATTTCACTATGGGAACCTACTCTAGAGACCTCCTACAAGCCCCAGACATAATCTAGACCCAAGATTGGGTACTTCTATTAGGTGGTTGCCAAGCTACTATATGCTAGAATAGCATATACCTCAGGAGACAAGATTGATGAGCTAGCATCAGGTTTCTCAGAGACAAACTATCAATGTCAATACTCTAGAACTCAGAGGCTCAAGAACATCTTTGGAATGTGATATAATTTCAATCTAGAGCAGACTTAGACTAATATGACACTAAGATAACAGATCAAAAGTCTATCAGTGACTAGTGATCCCATCACTACTGGACTTAATCAGAAAGCAGACACACTGTAGAGCAACAGAAATATCAATAACCTTTATATGCACTTACATGTGTTTCTAGATTATATTCAGAGTAGAAGAAAGCTGGTTCAGAGGTTAGGGGATGTCAGGCAGGAGTGAAGTATGGAGGTAAAGTAGGAGTACATGGCTATAGCCAGTAGGCATGGAGGATAGGGAAGTGACATCTGTCATGTCCACATGGTAATATCATGGAGAAGAGAAGTGAGAGAGACTAGAAGAAGGAGTTTCCTTTTTTATTTATTTTTAATTGAGTCTCATTAGTTTGTACTTTTAATATAACACTCAGAGAGCCTGAGAGGAAAGCAATGGAGTCTTGACATCTGCCACTATCTCAAAGGCTTGAGAGCTATCTTATGGCACTTTTCTGAGTTCTAAGTGAAGTAGTTGGGTTGTTGAAGAGACTAGAACTCTATATCCTACTTAGTCAAGAGACAAGATGTAGCAGTTGCTTGGACAACCTTCTACAGAGTAGCAGGCCTGAAAAGCCTAGCTAATCATTGACTCAGATTGTATCACACTCATAAGATTTGGTGTAGGGATGTGGATAAGGGCTTGATTGAGTATAGTAAGGCCCATGAGTGGTTTACTGACTACTTTGATAGTGAGCTTGTTACAGTGTGTAAAGGTGGACATCTTAGAGACACCATGCAAGGAGAATCTAGATTAAGCTTACAATCCTTTCAAACACTTTTATATTAATTATTACACTAAGTTTCTATATTCTCTTTTTAATACCTTTATTCTTGAACTATTCTCACAAACTCTTTAGCATACAATTGGGACCTAGTACCACATCTTTAGCTTGTACTAGGCTAATAGTCTCTTTTGTCCCTTTCAGTGTAAACTATAAAGATGAGCACATAGTAGATGACTACAAATGCCCTTTCTAGAGAAATTGCTTCAATCGAGAGTAGCACACTGAGAAAGCTCAGGAAGCCTAGGAAACTAGGGCCAATTTAATTCACCTAGCTGTAGGTGGTAAAACAGTATGATTAAACAAAAACTTACAATTTTCTCTGAGAATGTTAGGAAAAACAAAGTTCTAACTAACATCATCTTAGAAAATAATAAAAATACAACTGATATTATATTTATTTAGGAACCTCCCAGATTCCTTATTCAATGCATTCCTAGTCATACCAATCTTTGAGGAGACCCTCTTTATAGTATCCTTAACCATTCTAAATAGATACTCTTCCTTTGCCAAGACACATTACAAGATAACTATGCTAGAGTCACTATATACATTAACAAACAACTCTTAAAGATGAGATTTGTCTTATACCTTGATATTGTCAATCACTGCAACATCAATGTTTTGGCCTTTCATAATGACTATGGCATTGACTTTATAATCAACATTTATTCCGACAGCAATCAAACTGCTCTACATTTCCTATGCCAAAACATTATTAATTTAAACAATACAATAATCATGACAGGTGATTTTAACATAAGAGATAGTGACTAGGACCCAAATTTCTGCCATCACTTTATCTATACTGATGACCTTATCACTATTGCTGATAGCTTATGTCTAGAGCTTTCCCTACCCTTGAATTCTAGTCCTACCAGATTTGTGGATAACCCATGTAATTCTAACTCTGTTATAGACATTGTCTTCTTACCTCCCAACAATAGAGGCTTCAGTCAACATATGCTTCACCTGTCATAACTTGGCAAAATAGCTAAGTCATTATTTATATTTACTTTACTTTACTTTTTCTTTTGGATTTACTATACAGGAAAGAATGTGAAAAAGTGTTATATCACAAAGTGTCACATAGTCATGGTCACATGACAAGAAGTCATAGCATCACATCACATGACATCACATGAATAGGTCACATGATAAGTGTGGGAAAGAAGCACATAGACCATATGATAGTTATATAAGTAGTATACAGAAAATAACAGGAACTCCATCAAGTTCTCCTTGTCAACTCGGACTTAGAGGGTGATTAAGTGATCTCAGGCTAAGTTGCTATATCACTCCTCTATCTGCAAGCCATCAGATCACGTTCCACTTGTTATTAATATGGGTATCATAGAAACCAATATTGATCTCAGCATTAGGTCAATCAGAAAAGACAGCAAAAAAGAGAAAAACTTCATAACATCACTAACCAAGGGTTTTTCCAACATAAATTCATTAGCTATTAGAACCAAAGAGGACCTAGAAAGCTTAGTCCAATAGATAGCCTCTATATTTGAAAATGCATAGAACAATCACTCAAAGATGAAACATCATAAAACATTCAGAAGAGTGGTAGAACCAAGATTGCTCTACCAGTCTTAATAGGCATCAATTATCAAGTGACTTTTAATACTGGAAGAAATTCAAGGCTATTGTAAGGGACACTAAGAAAAAGTTTTTCAATGACAAGATATATGAAATCACATCTTCAAATAAAAGGCCCTGGGACTTAATAAACTGGGTTCAAAAAAAACCTATACCAGCCATTGAGACTATCTTGTACGAGAACTGCCCTTATAATACTCTACTGGATCTATGGCATGCTCTTTACAACTCTTATAACTCAGCTGAAAACAGACCTGTTAGACTAGCTAACTTCAAAGCCAGAATTAAGCCAACTGTTCCTTTATCAGCGTTTGACAAGGAGAACTTGATAGAGTTCTTGTTAGATTTTCTACACTACTTATACAACTACTACATGGTCTGTGCACTACCTTCCCACACTTATCATGTGACCAATCATGTGACATCATGTGATGTGACACTGTGACTGTGACACTTGTGATGTGATACTTTCCCACACTCCCTCCTGTGTAGTAAGTCCAAAAGAAAAGAAAAGAAATATAAATAATAACTTAGCCGTTTTGCCAAGTCATGACAAGACTAGTCAACACTTGCTTTCTCAATGAAATCTCTTAAGCAAATACTATCAATTGGCCTACATTCTCTAAGCAAGAATTTAGAGATGCAATAGCTAAGTGCTCATTATCGTCATCTCCTAGACCAGACCACATCTCTTGGAGACACCTCAAACCCCTATTCTCTAATGACCTCTGCTTGAAGAAACTAATAAATATTGCTGATGCATATATTAATTTAGAGCATTGGCCTTCTTACTTCAAATCTGCTAGCACTGTTATTATCCCCAAGCCTAATAAGGACTCATATAGCACCCCCAAATCTTTCTGCCCTATAGTCCTACTCAATACTACTGGTAAACTTATTGAGAAAGTCATCAGCAATCAACTTTAGTTTTAAATGGTAGCTAATGGCTTCCTGGACCCTAATCAACTCAGAGGCATCAGACAATAGTCCACAATTAATACTGGTATTTACCTCACTCATCTCATTTGAGCAGGATGGCTCAAACAATTCTATACCAGTATTATAGTATTTGACATTGAACAGTTTTTTCCTTTTCTAAATCATTGTTTCCTCTCTATGTGCCTAAAGAAAGCTGGTCTTAACACTAATGTCAGGGGTTTTTTCAACAGCTACCACTTAGGTTATTCTATTACTTACTCTTGGAAACAATTTCTCTTCTTCATCTTTTAATACCAACATTGGAGTAGACCAAGGCTTAGCTCTCTCTCCTATCCTCTCTGCTATTTATCTCACTCTAATCATTAAAACATTCAAAAAAAGAATAAAAAATATAAAAGAAAATATTCTGACTAATATCCTTTCTTTTGTTGACAACAGTCTTTTAATTTCTTGAAAGAAGAGCTACTTATTATCTTCTTCTTTTCTACTGTGTAGTTACAATATTATGTCTAAAATCCTTCTCGATGCTAGTCTTGTGAATACAGCCAAATCAAACTCTTCTATTTTATGAGAGTCTAACATCCTCCCAATCTCTCTATCAACCTATTATTCGTAGGTGGCCCTGTTATCTTCCCTAAACCTATATGGCAATATTTGGGTTTCTACTTTGACCACAAACTCAATTTCAATTATCACATGCACTTTTATGCCACAAAGTACCTCTCTATCCTTAGCACCATGAAGATGCTAGGAAACTCTTCAAGAGACCTTCTTTCCATTCAAAAGCAACTCTTGTACAGAACTTGCATCCTGTCCATTGCCTTATATAGGTTCCAGCTCTGGTTCTTCAAAGGTGCCCCTATTGTCAAGAACATAACTGAATTAAAGAAAATACAGTGAAGAGCAATCCTTTGGATTATAGGTATTTTTCAAACTTCTCTATCTGAAGGTATTGAAGCTATTGCAGGCCTCATTCCCATCACTTTACACCTTTGTAAACTAAATGGCAGATACCACCTATGCTATACCTCTATTTCTCCTTTGCATATCATCAACTCACTACTTGACTCACAACACTCTAAGAATCAATCCCCTCACAGAACCACTACTTTCAAACTCACTATTAAACAACAAGACAACCTAAAGAGCTCTATCAAAGACATCAATGAGCACCTTAGCAGTGTTAGAAATTACTTCAATCCCCTTTACCCTCTTTTTTCTCCTAGTTTAAGGGTAGTCAATCATTTTTCTAGTAGAATTAGTTTTCATTCTTCTTCTTTTTCATCTGATGAGAACTTATATCAACATCTTCAAAACCTTAACTAAGCCTTCAGAATATCTCAAACAAATTCCAATAGTACTACTATTATTGCAAATAGAGGTGTTAAAAAATCCCATGTCACTATAGCAGTCACTTATATCTGGTGTAGAAAGGTTTATGAGTTCTAGTTGGAGAGTGGTCTTCAGATTTAGAGTAGTTTTCAAGGTAAAAGTTAAGTTCTATTCTTATGTCATTTTACTATTTTGTATAATTAATTACTTAATGAATTGAAAAATAATAAAAAAATAAAAGAAACTAAATGAATAACAAATCAATTAATAGAAATAGAAATAGAAAGGAAATAGTGAAGCATATTATACAGGTAGCCAAATCACTACCCCTATCACAAATGGCCACTTACTGATTTGTGATTGGTTGATTAGACATTCAAAAAGCTCAAAAAAAGTGAAGTTTAGACAAGCAGCAAAGATGTTGTTAAGTCTAAGGTCTAATCCTCAGACTATGAGTCCTTATATACAGAAAAGTAATGGTCTGTACACTAGTACAGATCATCACCTGATTACTACCTATTGTTCTACATATGGTAGTGTCTTTGTACTGAAATAATGATAACCTAACCATATAGAGGCTGTCCTTTGTTCTAAGAAAAGGGCAAATAACTATCTATGGGTAATTAATAAAGTCTATGTGCAAACATTGAGGCCTTTATATCTCCACTAATATTAATTACCTTGAGATCGTTCTAGGCCCACTGAGAGTTATGAAGAAGGCTTCTGCTGAGCCTAGAACCGAAGCATTGATCACGGTGGTTTTTGAGATATTAGCAATTTAATAAACAGTAACATGGTAGTTACCAGTTGATCTGCTTAATATCTCGGTCAATATTGATTGCCTCGAGACGTGACTAGCATCAATTGAAAGGTTTTTTCAAGGGCTTTAAGCTGGTTTTAAGACTGTGGGAATTGTTGAAGAATTGGTAGAGATATGACTGAATGAAGTTTGTGACACTCTATCAGGATCAGCTCCTAGGTTCTGTCCCAATAGAAAGGGGACTCTTGATTTCAACAATAGTTCTCTATCTCCTACACCTTTCCACTTGTATAGATTCAAGTTATATAATGAGGAGGGACAGAAGATGATAAAACTAGGGGGGAGCTTTCCCAAGGGAGAACAAAACTAAGTAACTATGACTAGTACTAGTGTTTAAATACTATAGGAGAGGAAAAAAGATGATATAATCTGCTGACTGAGTGGGGCTGAGATTTGATGTATGCACGCATGTTACCGCATGCGTCGTAGTATGCGTCAAGGTCATGGAGTGTGACACACTCCCATACTGGTCTAACAATTCTATTGTCAAACAGTTCCAAGTCCACTCTGTTAACATTATATCAATCAAGACCAAACTCATGGCTATCTGCACTGGTCTCATCCCTGCCATAGAAATGAACAACATCTATGATATTTATGTTATCACTGATTCTATTACTGCAGCTTGTCATAACTTGGCAAAATAGCCAAGTCATTATTTAATATTTCTTTTCTTTTAGATTATTACTAAGGTAGAGCATGGAAAAATATCACATGACAGTCACAGAGTCACAAAGGTATAACAGAGGTCATAGAAATAGTCATGTCATGGTCATATCACAAGTCACAGTCACAGCATATGACAAAGAAGTCAGTTGACAAGTAACATGGAAACTATGGGAGACAAAGTATATAGCCATGGTAGTAATTGTATATATAGTGTAACAAATCCAATAGGAACTCTATTGAGTTCTCTTTGTCAAATGTTGATAAAGAGCAGTTGGCTTTATTCTGGCTCAGGAGTTGGCTCACTGACACAGCTAGAAAAATCCTAGAGTCCAAAGTTGATCCCCTTCAGAATATGTTTATCTTATTAGCCTCTGTGGTCAAAATCCATCTTAGCAAAGATAGCAGGAATAAAATCCACTTCTGGTATTACCCCAGCAAAGCAAAATAGTCCAAGCATCAGCTTATTGATGATCAAGTCAAAGCAAGCACACATATCCCTACTTTTCCTAGTAAATATTTGCATCTATTTAGCCAAAAGAAAGAATGTGACAATATCCTCTGCATATAGCAAATGTCCTTTGCTAATAGCCTCAAAAAAGGCTACTACTTCTTAAATTTTGAAGATGAAAAGCAAAGAGTCATCAAACCAACATATGCTAAGGGTAGCTTATGGCTTTCTATCATAGGGTTCACAAATTCATTATGTGCTCGATTTACTTACATGACTACTAGACATGCCTCCATTGATACAGACAGAGATTCTTTCCCTATCTCCCTACCAGCTATTCTTGTGATAAAGTTAAGGTTTAAACCCAAGAATACATTATCATGGCATATGACATGTATGACCCTTTCATGTGACCATATAACATCATTATTAACAGCTTTATTCACTTTCTCACAGATAACCCTGGAGCCTTTAGTTTTGGCAATGGATAAGGTCCCACTATGGTGCAACTCTATGGAGTAAAAGCACAGCCTTTGTCACCTCTGTTCTTACTTATCTCCTTATTTCTTTCTATATTTGTCTTTCTCTCTCTCTTTACTTTCTCTTTACTTTTTTCTTATCTAAGTAGGTACTATGTACTTGCCACAGTCTGCCTCCATGCCCCATGTAATAAATTGTTGAATTAAAAAAAAAAGATATTAACATAATAAAAAAATTGATTTTTTATGATTTAAGAGATAAAAAAAGAAAACATAGTATCATAACTTAGCAAAATAGCTAAGTCATTATTTATATTTTTTTTTCTGGACTTACTACACAAGGATAGAGCATGAGAAAGTATCATGTGACCAAGTGTCACAAAGGTCACATGACTAAGTCACATGAGGACTGTGGGAAAGTAGTGCACAGACCATGTAGTAGTATAAGTAGTGTACAGAATTAAATGAGAACTCCATTGAGTTCTCCTTGTCAACTTGGACTTGGAGGGTGATTAAGTTATCCAGGCTAAGTTGCTACACATAATCTTAATAACACAGAATTAGTAGAGGGTTCTAGATGGGCCAAAGGCCCAGATAAAAACCTCATCTTTCTTATTTGACATAAAGATAGCTGATTGTATCTAGACTTTTGTCTGATAGCTTCCATCAATCTCTATCTGCTACAATACTCCATAGTAGCTCTTGCCAACCTCATAGAGAAGCAAAGTTTCAAGTATCTCATAAAAATTACAATTAAGACAGCCCACAGGCAATGTCTCATCCTCAGGAGGCGAAGTATCACAATTATGATGGCAACTCTGGCTCAGCCAGAAAATTTTAGTGTGTTAAATCTTTTATAATGAGTGACAAGGACCTAGAGTGATAATAAATACTCAGAGTCGCAAAATGAGACTAAAGTGTATTAGCAAATACCTAGAGTGATAATAAATACTGTAGGTATGCTGAGTAAAGAATAGTTGTCCAGGAATGTAAAGTATTCTCACCTCAGAGTCGCAAAACGAGACTGAGGTGTACAAAGAACCAACCCAATGATAATGTCCATATTATGTAATATGTGAGCTGGAAATAAAGTATACACAAAATTATAATCACAACAAAATCTAGTTCCATCCTATTTTGGAGGCGACATCTGGACGACATCTGTACGTGTATACACTTGATCTGTCTATCTCAAAATGGAAAGTCAGTCTGGCAGTTTTCCTAAATCACGACATCTGGGGATGTCTAGAAAATCCTCATTCACGTCCAACTTCTCAGCACAGATTGTTGAAATCCCAGATTTTCTCAGACTGCTGGTGGGAAGGCACCCAATGAAAGAAAGTCATGTAAAATCAGCTCATCATCCACCCGGGGACTAGGGTGATGGGTTTGAAATGTTCTTGTGAAAGGGGACCTGTCACATACCAATTTGTATCACTAGTCAATTTGAAAGTCGAAAATAGAAAACTGCACTGAAAAATTTAGCAAGGGTACTAGACTCATTGTCATATATTAAGGAAAGAAGAAAGAAACGGCGCTATCGCGTTTCCCTGCGCCGTGGATCGATCAGGCTTTTTACAACACATTTCGTAGCTATTAGGTGTCTGAGTCTTGTCTCAACTTGCAAGCTGACTGAGGGCAACAATAATCGACGTATGAAAAATGTCAAGGAGTACAGAACATAAGGATAAGACATATGTTGCATCAAGTGGATCTTGGAACGATTTTCGAGCTCAGGGAATTTGGCTGTATTGTTGTTCGAGACACAGATGGTCCATGCCAGAGACGACCAAGGAGATTACAAATAATCGGTTACTACTCAAAACAGCGACCATCAGCGTCGGGAGACGTGAGTCACATCTGGAGCAGAGCTGCACCCCTCCCCACGGTGCCTTGACTGAGAACTTTGACATGGTATGGAGTGTTTCCAGGTGTTCAACTGACACTCATCATTGGCCATAATAGCAGCAGCGACAGCTTGCGAGTCCTGAACCTGAAGCATGGGGCACGGGACACAATGCTACAGTTACTCTTCAACCGGAACCATCCAATATATACCAGCCCAAATTGCCTTCTTCTTCGACCACTTCTTCCACCCACACTAGTCAGGCGATGATACTGATGGCAAGACCACTTAGATGGACACAAACTCTTGCCCGAATTGAAATCGCAGACTCATCCGTCAACACTCCTGTACTCGATGCTTCTGGTGCGATGGCGCCATCGCCATCAATCTTACAGTACCGGGAGAACTCGGCTGTAATGGATGATGATGGTCAACACCATGGTAAAGCTCCTTGTACTGATGAAGACGACGATCTTCAAACCACTGCTGGACCACAGCAAATTTCGAAGCCTGAGTCTCAAACATTGAATGCACAACAGCCAGTTCGTAGCTTCTTCTTTTGATCAGCTTTCTGGTTCCTTATTCATTGCTCCAACAAGGTGTTATCCACGAGACGTGCAACAACATCTAGACCTGTCCGCACCAAACCTGTAGCTGCCAGGACCATTGCTCCTCGTTTTCCCTCTCCTGC
>Ga0157360_1000430_pt1 | contig 15770 bp, 18 predicted proteins | sample AttlaeALBM1_FD_111483 | JGI IMG/M metagenome (GOLD analysis project Ga0157360, IMG submission 111483) | Fungus gardens microbial communities from leaf cutter ant in Ribeirão Preto, State of São Paulo, Brazil - Atta laevigata ALBM1 | ecosystem: Host-associated > Fungi > Mycelium > Unclassified ... | reverse complement strand
TCACATGGGCGCATGGATCAGTAATCCTAATGTCCTAATAATAGATAAGAAGGCTCGCACTGCATGACACAGACAGGGAGAGGACAGGAACTATGGGAACGCGTACACGACTGTCAGTGGGTCGCTAATAGAACAGACCCTCAGTGGTGACTAAGCACCGCCCTAGATGTCCCCTTACATCCACTAGAAAGTGAACGAAACTGTTTATGATAATGTTGCATGGACGTGTGAAAGAGCCATGTATATCACATTCCATGACAATATGTTTTTGTGTTTGAATTTTGGCTTCACTACACAGGTAGCTGATGGGGAGGTGAGAAAAGAATCTTTGTTGGTACTTTCCAATGGGAGCATGGCCAGTAGTCATGTGAGTGAAATGGGTGCATAGCGAGTTGGTGAAGCCTATAGAAGGAAGCTACGAGCTGCCCTTAGTGTATGTCAGTTTAATGATATTTTGGTTTTTGTCTTCAAAGTCAAGGAAGCATTGGTCTCTTTTAGGATTGGACATAAAGGATTCTTGCCATTCATGGAGGATGTTATTGCATTCTTTCTTTTTGTTGAATAGGTGTAATTCTTTGCTGGGAAAGATGGGAGCACAGTTATTGGCTTTGACCTAGTTGTCTATGAGTTTGTGTTTGGGCCACTTGGTCTTGCTGGGGCAAAACCAAAATTGAATTTTGTTTCTGCCGTCTTTTCTGAAGAAGGAGTTGATTGCTAATGTGACTGGGATGAACATGTTTTGAAGAGGATCAGTTTTAGATTCGAACATTTTCTTTGCTGCAGCAATAGAATTGGTGATGACGATGATGTTATGAACGTTTTCCTCCTCTATGGTAGGTATTAAGCCTAAGTGGATAGCCATGAGTTCAGCTTCTATTAATGTAACATTTATCAAGTTGACTTGCAAACATTGGACAATGGAATTGTCAGTCCAGATGTGCGTGACCACAGTGGCAATTTGTGATTTTTTATGCCTCTATCTGCTATGATGGCAATGTTGTGGGATGATGTTTGAGAAGACCTGAAGGCTTGATCGAGGTTCTGGAAGTGATGGAAGAGATCTTCATCCAATGAAGAGAGAGGAGAGTAAAAACTAAATTTACTAGAGAAATGATCAACTACTCTTGAACCCAGAGAAAAAAGAGGGAAAAGTGGATTGTAATAGTCTCTAACACCATTGAGACGTTCGTTGACGTCCTTGATGGGACTTTTGAGGTTAGATCGCTGTTTGTCAGTGAGTTTGGAGGTCGCAGCTTTGTGTGAAGGGTGATTTTTTGCATGTTGTGAATCTAGTAGCGAGTTAATGGCATGCGAGAATGGAATGGAGCCATATCTGAGGTGATGCCTACTGTTGAGTTTACGCATGTGGAGAGTGATGGGTATGAGGCCTGCAATAGCTTCAATGCTATCAGAAGGAGATGTTTGGAAGGTGCTAGTAATCCAAAGAGCTGCCTTGCATTGTATTTTTTACAATCAGGGCACCTTTGAAAAACCAAAGGTTGAATCCGTACATTGCAATGGGTAGGATGCAAGTTCTGTATAGGAGTCGTTTTTGCATGGGGAGTAAGCCTCGTAAGGAATTGCCTAGCATTTTCATGGTGCTGAGAGTGGAGAGGCATTTAGTGGCATAAAAGTGAGTGTGGTAATGGAAGTTTAGTTTTCAGTCAAAGAAGAAACCTAGGTATCTCCAGATGGGTTTAGGGTTGATAATGGGGTCTCCTACAGATGTTAGGTTGATAGAGGGATTGGGGGGATGTCAGGCTCTTGTGAAGTGGAAGATCTCAGTCTTGTTGTGTTCCATGACGAGGCCGGCATTGATGAGGATTTTTAATATGATGTTGTAGCTACATAATAAAAAGGAGTTAGAAAGGGAATAGCTCTTTTCCTGAGAAATCAAAAGTCCATCATCAACAAAAAAGAGGATGTCTGTAGGAATTTCTTTATTGAGATTTTTAATTCTTTTTTGGAACGTTTTTATAATTGGGGCTAGATATAAGACTGATAAAATAGGGGAGAGGGTGGAGCCTTGACTAATGCCGACATTTACGTTAAAGGAAGGGAAAGTAAAGGAGTTCTATGAGTATGAGGTAGAGTGATTTAAGTGGTAGCTGTTGAAAAAATGGATAACATTAGTATTAAGGTCAGCTTTTTTAAGACATAGTGAGAGAAGTTGGTGGTTGAGGAAAGAGAAAAATTAAGCAATATCAAAGGCAAGAACGCTCATGTGGCATTGTCGAAGCCAACCCATCCTGATGAGATGAGTGAGGTATACACCCACATCTGTTGTGGATCATTGGCGAATACCTCCAAACTGATGAGAGTCGAGGAAGCTATTAGCTGATAAGTGGAATTGAAGCCTGTTGCTGATAACTTTCTCAATGAGTTTGCCCGTTGTAAGGGGATATCTAGCGTCGCTTAGATAACCTGGTAGGGTTCGTATAATCTAGCGTTCCCATGGATCCTCGGAGTCCGTGGTGCACCGTCCTTATTATCCTCTAGTTCGGGTCTCCATCATAGAGCTATGTAGCCATATCTGGTGGTGTAGTTATTAATGTCCGGTGTATGTGACTATGGCGACTAGTGCACAGACCAGCTAGTCTAGTATAAGTAGCTAGTGATGTATGGTTAAATACCTTACCTCAACATTAGTTTGATCTCCTGGGCTATCCATCGATCTGACTTAAGATGCCAACTTTACTCTACTGCGGTGTGACTGGTGCCTCACTGAGTGTGCCCTTACACCCGTGGTGTTGAGTAAAACAATGGAATGGAATGATTTGAGGGAGTTGTAATTGTTTTTGTTTGGTTTAGGTATGACTACCATATTGGACAATTTGAAATGGGATGGCCAAAGTTCTAAGTCAATACATGTGTTAGCAATTTGTATAATTTTTAGTAGGCATCTGTTATTTGTGATTAGTAATTTGAGGTGTCTCCAGGAAATGTGGTCTGGACCAGGAGTCAACGAAAATGAGCACTTAGCTATAGCATCTTTGAATTTTTGTTTTGAGAAGGGGAGCCATAGGATTTGGTCAGCTTAAGGAATTTCGTTTATGAAGGAGGCATTTATAGGTCTGTTTTCGGCTGAGTTATAAGACGAATGTATGGCATGCCACAAATCTGGTAGTATATTGCATGGTTGACCTTCGTATAGGATAGATTCGATAGTTGGCAAAGTTTTCCTCTTCACCCAATTCATAAGGTCTCATGGTCTTTTATTTGAAGAGGCAATTTCGTAAATTTTGTTATCAAAGAATTCTCTTTTCACTATTCAGGTATTTGACTTGAATTCTCGCCAATGTTCAATATGCCCTGTATTATGGTATCTGTTTAGACTTTTGGTATACGCATAAGTCCACCACCCTTTAGAATGTTTCGTGATATGTTTTTTTTTGGCTTGGGAGTACCATGCATCATTGAAGATGTTTGCTAGTTATTGGACAGTTGTTTTCAGGTTTTCTTTGGACATGATATTTGAGGTATCAAGGGCAAGTATGTTGTCAGTTATAGCTTTGATAAAGTTCTTTTCTTCTTTGCTATCTTTGCATATGGACCAGATGGAATTATCAATGTTAGACTCGTTGATGCCAACTTCAATAGTGAGTGGGACATGATCTGAGGGTCTGCGTAATTCAGGGTGAAGGGAGTGTTGGCCGAAACCTGGATTATTGGGGTTGATGAAAACTAAGTTTATAACAGAGTTAGTATCACGCGGATTATCTGCAAATCTGGTTGGACCAGGGTTGAGAGGGGGTAAGAGGTCTAAACCTAGGCTTTCAGCTAAAGTGATTAAATCTTCAGTATAAATAGAATGATGAGGATAGTTGGGATCTCAATCGTTATCTCTTATGTTGAAATCACCTGTTATGACAACAATATCATTTAGGTCAATAATGTTTTGGTTGAGGAATTGGAGAGCATTTTGGTTGTTATTGGAATAAACGTTTATGATGTAATTAATGTGTTGGCCAGAGTGGAAGGCAAGAACATTGATGTCTCGGTGATTGATTATATCAGGTCTGAGAGTGAATCTTATTTTCAGTAATTTCTTGTTGATGTATGTTGCAACTCTCATGTAGTTTTCCTGAGCTGGGTCCTGTCTGATAAATAAGGTCCAGTCAGGGTGGTTAGGGGTGCCATATATTGGATCTCCTAGAGGATCAGTATGACTTGGAACACATCGAATGAGGGACTTAGGTAGTTCTTGGACGAGAATGACATCCATGGTATTTTTGTTGTTTTCTAATATAATGTTCATTAGGGTTTTGTTTTTTCTGATGTTCTGTGAAAATATTTTTAGGATTTCTTCAATCATTGTTTCTTACCGCCTACAGCTAGACAAATTGAATAGCCCTGGTTTCCCAGGCTTCCTGGGCTTTTTTTGAGTGCCAGTCTCTGTTGAATCTGTTTCTCTAGAAGGGACACTTGTAGTCGTCAGCCATGTGTTCTCCTTTGCAATTGATGCATTTGAAAGAATAAAGGCAGGGTAGGCCCTGGGCAGTTTTGAGTCAGGGAGGGTTTAGTTTGGGGTTTGCTTTGCAGTACCATGCTAACTCCCTGTGGTGTTCGAGTTTGTATAGGCTGCTGCATTTTTGACATCGTGTCCCATGAGCTCTGTAAGAGAAGGTGGAGTGACCCCATTTCTAGTAGTTGTGGTACTGGAGGACACCTGGGTTCATATTAGTAGCCCTAACCATAGCAATATATTGACCTAGGTTGAAAGAATGGTTAATCAATAATTTTCCTGTAGAGCTGTTTTGGTTGTCCCAGATATCGAACCAGATAATGGCCATATCAGATTTAGGAGAAGCTTTGATAATTCTTGGTTTAGTGGCTAGTTAAATGTTTTCGAAGAGGTCGATGTGTTTCATAAACTCAACTATATTTTCGCTGGAAATTTTGTTGCCATTGGAACGTAAGTATGGAAGGCTGGTTATTTTCAGGTATGACTTTGATTAAGGAAGTCTGGGGGATGAAATATCATTGTTGTCTAGTCCTTCTGCTGATTTGAAGTATTTTTCCATGATTGAGAGATCACTTGGACTAAGGACATTGTTTGTGACAATTGAAATTCCTCCGGAGCAAGGGCAAATAAATTCTGATCATACCGCTGATTTGATGTTTTTCAGTATAGAGTTAATTTGGAAAATATAGGTGCTAGTATCACCCATAATGTTTTCAGCAGCTAAATTTGGTGGGACTGGGATGATAGCCTGTTTTCTGGATAGTCCCTTGGTGGTGAACTGTACTTTCTTAGCTTTGTTTGTGGGCTTGTCAAATACTGCATTGTATATTTCCAGGATTTTCTTGTCTGGAAGGGTGGGGAAAGCTTTTTTGATTTTGAGAATGTTTGAAGTGTATTCAGTGGCTTAGGCATATGATAAGAAAGATTTCTTTTTTTCTTTTGTGATTTAATTGTGCTGGAGTGCCTTTACCTGTTTCTGTATCTTCTTGGAGGGATGGGATGAGATTGGGGGGGGACCTTGTTGATTTGAATGCCTTAATGGTTTTTTTCCTTAACTGGGAGGTTGACTGGCTTGCTAAATTCCTTAACTATGTTGCTCTTGATAGAAGATTCATTAGATGTAGTTAGTGTGTCCCATCCTAATTTGAAGATAGCCGATATAAAGTCCTAGGCTGATTCACCAAAGAGGTCAAGCTAGCTGATGTTATTTCTGTTACGTCTTTCAAGATTCCTTTGCCTGAGGAAACATGCTATGCGTTGAAGGGAGTAAGCGATGTTGCAAATGTCACTGTTGAGAAATTTGTTCGTGCTGAAAAAAGAAGTTACCGTAAAGTTTTCGTCCCACAGACTAGGGTCGGTAGGGACGTTGGCACTATATGGAATTACCATGGGAGAAGAGGGTTCAATTGATGTAGAAGGGTGACCGTTAGGAGAAGGGTTTGATATAGCCTCATTGACAGCACGAGAGGGTTGTGATGGGAGAAGGGCAAAGTTGTAAGACTGGGCAGGGTTGTTTGACGATGTAAGAGGTTTGGCTGTAGACATTTCGACGTTATTTTCTGAGGCAACTCTTTCAGCATAGTCCATCTCAGAAGGAGGGGAGTCATCTATGGGGGAGAGGGAGTTGCTACGAGGTCCATCAGTGCTTGTTCAGGAGAGTGAGCACCTGCGTTGTATGTTGTAAGCATCGTCTTCAGACCTCTCTTTGGTTGAATTGGTGTTCATGTTGGTAAGTAAACTATTTAAGACAAATGTGGAAAGGGTTTTCACTAGACTACACTTAGGTGCTACCAACAATGTTAGTAGTAGGAGTGAAAGAAGCGTCGATCTCTTTCCTATGCTCTATCCTTAGTAATAAGTCCAATAAAGAAAAGGAAAAGAAAAGAAATATAAATAATGACTTAGCTATTTTTGCCAGGTCATGACAAATGAGTCTCTTCTCAAACACTTGTATTTATACCTATCTACTATTACAATATGACATATAAAACAATCAGTAACTAAGAGATGAAATAAACCTATTTTTAGTGTGATGCTGATTATTCCAACATTTTTAGGTAATATCATAACTTGGCAAAACAGCTAAGTTATTATTTATATATATATTTTTTCTCTTTACTATATAGGAAGGAGTGTGGGAAAGTGTCACAGGTGTTACATAGTCATATTACATGATAAGTCACATGATAGGTGTGGGAAAGTAGTGCACAGACTATGTAGTAATTGTATAAGTAGTGTACAGAAAATAATAGGAACTCTATTGAGTTCTTTTTGTTAACTCAGATAAGGAATGAGACTAAGTTATCTTGACTAAGTCTTTACAGGTAGATACTGGTAACTTCTCAGTGAGCCAAAGCTCTATGAGAAAGGCCTATATTGTCATAACTTGACAAAATGACTAGGTCATTATTTATATTTTTTTTCTTTTTCTTTTCTCTTAGACTTACTATACATAAAAAGTGTGGGAAAGTGTCACATCACAAGTTTCACATAGTCACAGTTATATGATGGGATGTCACAATGTCATATCACATGATCAAGTCACATGAGGAGTATGGGAAAATAGTACACAGACTATGTAGTAGTTGTATAAGTAGTGTACAAGAAATAAATGAGGACTTTATTGAGTTCTTTTTGTCAACTCAGACTTGAAGGGTGATTAAGTCATCTAGGCCAAGTCACTACATGTATCAGTTTATTCTATCAATAGCACATTCCCCATTCTTTGTCAAAGCCCAATCTATATAACTTCCTGCAATGGTAAAGATGAAGTGAAGACAGTTCACTCATGTTTTGAGCATTGGGGCTTTACTATTGGGTTTTTGATTAGGGGATTACAAAACCATCTAGACAGCAATGTTAACTCAGCATAATTCTTTTGGACCATCATTTGTATTTTGAATACCACTCTCTAGGAGACTAAAGCTCTACCAACAAGAGCCTTAACTGGTACAATGTGTCCAACACATGTCACAATCATCATGAGTCAGACATGAATAAACAAATAAAGCAGACATAAAGATAGAAGGTGAAATCATGATGATATTAGTGGTAGAGGTTTGATAGAATAGAGATCTCTCTAGGAGCTATCATGGCTTCAAAGGGAAAGATAATAGTAGTTGTAGTCAAAAATGTTCTTACCTTAGAATTATAGAACAAGACTGAGGTGCATGAAAAAGTGAACCAACAATAAAGACTAGATTATATAAGTAAGTGTGAGATGAACTACAAGATTTTCATCTAGGCTGTCAGAAATAACTCTGGGAGGGAAGTTGTTATGACTTGGTAACATCCTATGACATTAGAGCCTGTAATCAGTTGCTTACATTAGCAGTTTACTCTCTAGACTCTAGTAAAACTAGGTAGCATCATCAAGCCCCATCAAACTCTATATAACTCTCATACTTAGAGTACTGTACCAGTAGAGGTCTTTAGTTTTGTTATCAACTTAGTCCACTCCTAGTTTCCTGTTGACCTCCTCTATTTCCTTTATAAAATTCTTCAAGGACTTGCTCCACAGTCCATCTGAAGACTAGACCTGACAGTATAACAAAGCTAAAGATATGTCCTACATACCCACCCCCAATCCTAGATTAGACTACTGAGTCTGTTGAGATGGACTTCGGTTGAATACCTCTCAAAAATTCACCTCGACCCCTGTTGAATAACCATTCACAGCCATACAAGCCTATAGTCTAAGGCTTCCTTCCCAAGAACCTACCATGACATAAGAGGTAAACATTATGATAAAAGATACCTCCCTCTCAGCTGAACTTGAGGATGAAGACCAAGAAACTCTCCCCACCCTAACACAAGCCCCACTACCTATATCTGGGTTTGACCTCCAATCACTACTACTGGCATTATTCAGACAAGCGGCTCTCCAACAGTAGAAGAAAAAATATCGAGAGATGAAGGAGCCAGATTCTTTTAGTAAGAGAATGTAAGGGGACCTTTTACACAAGACTCCAGAGCCTGTATCAGTTCTCCAGAGTGACCCTGTAGCTGATCAAATATTACATAGTAATATTTGGTCTTACCCCCATTGTTCTAAGCATACTCTGTTGCCTCCTAGTACACTTTCATTGTTCAGACCCTGGTTACCAAATGCAAGGACACAAGGACACTGTAATATATATATTGTAGGTTATTCCCTCCAGGAGCCTCATCTAATTCTCTGAGGAATCTCCTGGAGGTAGGTTGTAACATATTTCATAGAGTATAATTTAACTGAGGAATCTCCTGGAGTGCTTCACTCCGGTCACCCTTATAGGGGAGTCCTGACAAATTATGTGCCTTCATCTTCTAGTGCTAGATTTATTTTTGAGCATATGAGAAAGAGTTCACTAAGGATACTGAAAAAGTGTTCTTTGCCATCTCGTACCTCAGGGGTACAGCCTTAGACTATTTTGAACTATTTATTAATGAACCAGACCCTTACCAATGTTTCGACTTCCTTGAGGATTGGACCGCATTTGCACAGAAGCTCTCTAATATCTTTGGATCATACTTACCAGAGGACAATAATGAGAACGCTATTATGGCAATTGCCTTTTCTAATGAGGGAAAAGCAGTCAACTATTTTATTCAGTCTGCAAAGTACCAAAATCAGATCTGCTGGGATGACTGCTTCTTACAAAAGGTAGTCAAGGATGTACTTTCTTCCCATATGAGGGACAAGCTCAGGTTCAGTCATGAGAATATATCGTTCTTTGAGGGACTTAAGCGAGCCATGTTGAGGATCAATAACAACTACTAGAAGCATCAATTGGAGGACAAGAACAAGTCTCAAACAACCTGTACCCTGCAAATTTACCCATCAAAAAACCCATGTCTAGATCCCAGTAGATATTCTAGTACTTCAGAGAGGGTAACAAACTCTGATAGATGGTCCCAGAAGGGGCCAAGACCCCTATTTCCTCTTCTACCTACTCACCCTGAGAACCTTCCTCTGTCAGGCAACAACATCCTGGGTCTAGACAGCCAACTCACCCTTGCGAAATAACAGCATTGTATCATGACTTGGCAAATTGGCTAAGCCATTATTTATATTTCTTTTCTTTTCTTTTCTTATTTACAACTACAAGATAGAGTGTGGGAAAGTATCATGTGACTTTGTCACAATGTCACAATGGTGTGATGGAGGGTCACAGATGGTCACGTCACAGGTCACAGTCACAGTGGATCACATGACGAAAGTAACATGAGGACCATGGGAAAGCAAGCGCATAGCCACAGTAGTAAAGTGTATAAGTAGTAGAGAAATGAGCGAGAACTTCATCGAGTTTTCTTTGTCAAACTCTGAACAAAGAGACAGTTGGCTTAATTCTGGTCATCAGACTTTAAACACTGACAAAAGTCTGGAGAGACACCCCTCAAAGGAACAGGACTGGCGGCCCAGCAGAAAATAAGAATAGCCACAATATCACTCGATTAGTGATGGCTAAGAATAGGAGCATATCAAAACTGATTCACTATGATCAGAAATAAAGGAGTAACAAAGAGCCTCAGGGAGTAGTAAAAACAACTCTCAGAACTCCCTAAGCAGGAAAGGAAAGAATCAGGTCCCGAGTCACTGAGATAAGCCAAAGAGAGGGGGAGATTACCACAGGATTGGTGGTAGACAACCCAGTAACTCGGTAAGGGCAGAGTAGACCTAGCAAAAACTAATAAGAAATAATCGAGAAAAGACAAGAAGGCATGGAATTCCCTATCACTACCAGAATGATCGTTGTAATAATAGATTATGACTGGGTTTATTATTTTCTCTATTTTTTTGTATATTTCTTTTGTATTTCTCTAAACCTATAAAAACTCCTACTTAGTAGGAAGAGGGCAAGCAATCTCAGCTGCCTCTTTTCTCTATTTGGGTTTTCAAAGTGGAAATCTATTTTTATATTGATCAGATCAGTGATTAAGTTGCTTCAACTCAAGACTGAGTCAAACCAAAGAGACTACAGAACAGAGTAACTTAGCCACAGGGGCAACGTTGATAGGAATCAAGGGGAATTTGATCTCGAGACAAAGGTGATAACAAATGAAAATATAATAATCCCCGAGATGTTTCACAGTTGTGCACTAAACAAGTAGGCACTGGGGAGGTAATCAAATAACAAAGAAGAGCTTGGGAATAGGGGAAATAATGGGGTGCAATCCAAAAGAACCAGAAGAAACAATAATAAAGTACTTAAGAATCCACTCGAGGTAGATCTCACCGGAATAGAATCTCTAAGATGTGCATTCGTCTCATGTTGTGACACTACTGCCCTTACCTAGTCTAGTAGTCTGGCTCGCCGTCGATACAGCAGAACTACCTAGAACTCCTGTGCCATCGTGTGAGCTCTTCTTCAGCTGACTGTACAACTGGAAGCCAACTCCAATGACATGTAGTGAGCTATTAACTCCTAGCGTAAGTGAATGCCCAAGTCCGTTGGGGCTCAAATTCCCATCGAGGGAGAGTTTTGGTGGGTTTTTAGAAAGTAAAGTAGAACACTTGGAAAAACTAGAAACTTAGTCACTCAAAATAGCCGTTAAGCCCTAGAGCAACAGAAAGGAATGAGGATAGGGGTATGATTCTTGAGTTCTCTTCTGTGCCCTAGAGCATTTTATTATGATTACAAAACAAAGAGACAACAAAGAAAGTGAGACAAAGAAAACCTCCAAATTCCCAAATCTAGCAAGGCTGCAATGATGATATGGCGCCCCTCCTGAACACTGACTAACCGCTCCCCACCATCCTACTCCTACGCTGGGAACCCTCTTTCGTACAATGGTCAGACCTCAAATCTCTTGACGGCCTGTAGGCAGAGACAGCGGTCTTGAGCCGTCTTGCTCTCGCATGCGTTTCCTTCATCTAGCCATCCTACTACTTCTCTCCTTAGCTTCCTTGTTCTTCTCTTTACCTCTTCTATGTACTCGCACTTCTCTGTCTTCCAGTTTCCTTCTACTGCCATTACGAGGCAACTTTGCGATGGTGTGACTCTCTTGATCTTGCTATAATTAGCCATCAGTGATGATGGCCTAGATCTGATCATAACTCTTCTTTAAATAGAACCATTGGCGGCTGTGGTATGACATTGCTCGGGTAGCGGTAATTCTACTAAGTTCGCTTCCGTCCTCAAGAGCACTTCTAGAAGGAAGAACCATTGATAATCTGATATGGGGCGCCTGGACAAGTGTTTATGAGGTATGTGTAGCGGTGGTCACAGCCACTACTCTGTTACTCGAGCGAGAGGCTCGAGTCCACGACTGGGCATCTAGGGAACATCTTTAGGGGAGCCGAGCTCTTCTCTCGAGCTAGTTATTCTGGTTATTAGGGTGCAAATTGTCACTTATTTTGTCTAAACATTTGTATGGCATGACATCTCCCCCCCACTATAAATGACTGCCCTCAGTCATCTTCTCATTTATCTGGTAACCTAGTTTATCCTGTATCAGGATCTATGTCTTGGATCTCCAGCCCGTAGGCCGTTTTTCTAGCTTGTACCCCAATGAGGCCAAGTCCTTCTCTCTATACGTCTGTCCCTGAGCATGTTTGCACGTGCCTTTGGTTTTGTGGATTTCTTGTAATTACTAGGTCCTGAAATGTTCTTGGTCGCTCTTCATTAGATTACCCTTGACAGTTCTCTTTTCTCGAAGTCTCCGTATTTCCTGTTCTATTGGCGCTCTCGCGCACTATTACACTGCAAGTGAATTTTCTGTGGAAGATAACATTTGATACGCTTTATACCAATGAATTCGTAATTAGAGTTTGCTCTAGAGCCCTTTCTATACCCTCAGAATGTACTACTATATAATAAAGGTTTTGAGTAAGGGAGAACCAACCCAGAGCTCATGTTGATACCTCGGGAAGCAAACAGGATGAGCTGGCATTCAGTCTAGGAAGAAAGTCATGAAAGGACTACGCTCTAGATCTATTATAGGATAGAACCGACTTAGAGACATGGTAGATTGGAACTCTAGAACCAGTAGTGTCTGGATGACAGACTTAGATAAATAGACTCTAGTTGCAATTAAGTATTGATGGCATCAGATCAATTATATTTAGATAAATGAACCCTAGGACGCGACTCGGAGATAATAGACATTAAGCAGGGCTTACTGACTACTTAATAGGTAAGTAAGGAGGACCTTCTTATGAAGCAGCATCGAAGGGAGTGATGGGAGATCAGAAAGAATATTCTAGAGAGAAGCGACGATGAAGACACGTCATCTTTGATGAGAAGGATTTGATGAAGATGACGTGTCATCGCTGGGAATTGGGATGGACTTAGCACAAGAAGAGGTTGAAGGAACACCAAAAGTAGTAACAGTTTCCTTTTTATATTTTATTCCTTGAGTTTCAGGGCTTTGTAATCATTTTAATATAGTATCCGGTGTGCAGTTGGATAGGAGAAGGAACCTCTTGACTCCTACCTCCATCTACACTGCTTCTGGAATCGTAAATGCAAATCTATTGATAGTAAGAAGACTGGGACTAGTGGGGTGTCTTGAGAAGAATACAGAATATACCCAGAACTCGATCTAGGAAGAAGATACAGATGCAACTCAGGCAGGCTTCAGAGAGAACAGCAGGCTGGGAAAGCTTGGCTAGGTGCATACTTGGATTGCATCACACCCGTAAGGTTCAGTGTTGGGGGTGCAGACAAGGGGACAACTGAGTGTGGAGGGTCCATGAGTGATCAACTAACTGTATTTTCCAGAGAAGCTTTTGTCACGGTGTGTAAAGGTTGACACCTTAGGGAGGCTATGCGACGACAATTTAGAGAGATTTTACAATCATTTCACAACCACCAACGTATATTTTATTGGAGCTGCATATAATTCCTATTTTCTAATTATTTATAAACCTTCATCTTTGATTATCTCCTCTCAGACCTTTAGCATGCAATTGGGAGCTGGCCTAGCATGGTTTTGTTTGTCCCAGTATGCAATTCCCTTTTGCACCCTTTCAGTGCTATTCAGAATTTGGACTTAACTGTTTCTTCAATAGACTTTTTATTCTTGGCACCTGCCTCTTTTGGCATGACACCTGTCTTCTTCTTTCTTTATCCAATAACTCTATGATCGCAGTTGACATGTTCTTTGTCATCCCGCTACCTCATTCATTCTCTTTTATATTGCCTTTCACAGGCCATATCCTCTACATCCTGCCTATACAGTTAGGCACAATGCTTATCCGGCTTCACATGAGTACCCTCTTCTGCAGGTCATCCTGCTATATATATCTAGCACATCTCGTTTCTTTTTCTGTTCTGTAGTTCCATGTCCACTACCGCCGAGTACGATTAATTACTTTTGCAGTGAGACAAACTTTGTCAACATATTAGTGGGTTATTCGAGGATCCTCCCAGCAAACAACGTGACGCCCTGGTGTCTTATCTCTCGTTTGTGTTAGGATTCTCTCTTTTCTAAAACTGCAGCAGTCCCTGCCTCCATTCCTATCGATACAGCCACTACCCTTCTGGGCTCTCCAGCTGCATCTTCTTCTTCCTCTATGTCTGCTTCTGTTCCTGCAGCCCAATTTATTTCTGATGAAGCTGCGGTGGCAGCTGCTGACTGGGTTGAAGCCTCTCTGAGTTCTCCAGGTATGTCTTTTTTCCTTCTTTTTGGTCCCCTGTTTTCTGATATCTGACCATTCTATGGTCTCTACTATAGCTCCTGCTATTCCTGTAGCGCTCTCTTATATGCTCTCTTCTGCCGTCTTTGAGAAGCTTCCCCCTCTTCCTGAATGTGTCCTGTTCTCACCGTCTTCTCCTGTCATTCCCTTGGTCATTGAAATCCCTGACGACCCTGAGGTTGACGAGTTAGTCTCTGAGGTTACCAAAGAGACCATGCTTGTTTCTGGAGAGCCTTTGCCGGCTTCCTCTTCTCACATCTCTCGTCCCCTTCGCTCTCGACGGGTTAAGACCCCTTGTCATATCATTTCTGAGTCTCTTAACACCAGTTCTGTTCCTCAGACTGCACCTCCTGACTCTTCTAATGGCTTGGTTGTTTCTGCACCTATGCACCATTGCAATCCAACCATCTCTATTCAATCCGTTGCGGGTCCATCTCATAAATGAGATCGTTGTGAAGGAGAGCTTCCTGCTGCGTCCCTTCCCTCCAAACAACCTCGTCGCAATAAAGCTCATAAGTCTTTTTCTCTTATTTTCTATTATTGATTCTTTTCTGATCATTCCCTTTCTTTTCTAGCTTGCAATCTCCTGCAACTTTATGGGTTGCACTCGGACTATCCCTATCTTAATCTGGTCCCTACTTTATTTGCAGTTTCCTCTATGGAGGACTTGGTAAGTCCATTCTTTTTGCCTCTTTTTCTATTCTCATTCCATTCTGTCTTCTTTTATCCAGGGCCCAGTTGGCGACCTCAAGTGTCTCTCTTGCATTGCTCACAGTGCCAAGGAATGTCATCCCTGTCCCCAGCTTCCTATCCGGCCTTCGACTACTGCTTGATCTCGTCTCCTTGGTACCATTGACAGTAGCCTCTCCTGTGTCGAGTGTGACAAGGCACACGCCTTGCATTGTTCTCATACGAAGCCAGTCGATGTCTCTCTTTTCTATGTGGAATCTCTTTGGATGCCCAGCTTCGCTTTTACTTAGCATGAGCCTTCTCCTTTCTCTGTTCTTTTTATTTTTCTGATTCTGATCCCTTTCTCTCTTTTTAGACATTATGTCTCATCTTTGGACTCTCACCTCTATGTGAAGTTCTGCTTCTTATGCTCGAGGGGTTTATCAATCCCTTGTCTCTCAATATCAAGCTCTCGTTTCCAAATTCACCAAAGAACTACTCGCCACTGAATGTTATTATCAGGGAGATCCTGACTTCTGGGTAGGAAGCAGTCTTGTGGCTGATACTGCTGCTCAGACTGCCATCTTTGAGGCCACTCGCCTTGCCTCCTCTAATTTTGAGGGGGTTTCTGGTCCCGAGGCTACCAAACAGCTCTTTGAGTCTCATCAAACCATCAATAGTCTCTTTGGGCCTTTTCTCTAGGCTGCCAGTTATGATGGCCACCTTCCTGAGGCTCAAGGATGGCATCACATGCATGCTGTTTCCGAGGCTCTCGTTCTTTCTCGTTCCCCATCCCCTGAGGTCATTATCAAGAAGGAAAAGATAAGTAAAAAGAGCAAGGGCAAGGAGAGGGCTCTCTAAATCCTAGTTTTCCATATTCTTTATGTTAGCCGGTGTAAGGGCGACTGGGGCACAAGACTCCAGGAGAATCCTCAGTTGATATTACAGTTAGTAGTTATAGTACAACTCACCTCCAGGAGAATCCTCAGAGATTAGGATGAGGCTCCAGGAGGGATA
>Ga0157360_1000429_pt1 | contig 15811 bp, 14 predicted proteins | sample AttlaeALBM1_FD_111483 | JGI IMG/M metagenome (GOLD analysis project Ga0157360, IMG submission 111483) | Fungus gardens microbial communities from leaf cutter ant in Ribeirão Preto, State of São Paulo, Brazil - Atta laevigata ALBM1 | ecosystem: Host-associated > Fungi > Mycelium > Unclassified ... | reverse complement strand
GAACAGCAAGTTCTCTCTTTCTGTATTCCCTCTGTAAAATCTTACTCTGAGGAATCGGTACTCTTACTTGTCTTAGGACAATCTCAAGGGTGCTACTTAAAGTCTCGTTGACATCTCTCCTCCGATATAACTTTACTGAAAACCTTAACCGGATCCTCTAGTAAGGAGCGTGAAGATATCAAGTGTTAGATATAGGCTTCAAGTTGAACGTATTCAACTGTGAGGTCTAGAGTCTTAACAAGGGGTGGTATGTATGACCAAGCCATGAGAGGTGCAACAAGGGTGGAGGAGGAGTTCAGTAGTAGAGTTGAGAAGGAGAGCAGAGGAGCATTGCAGTAAGGGGGTGCCAGAAGAAACACACCTACTGGAGTTAGGATGGTGCATGAAAGAAGTAATAGTAATATACATACAGTGTAAAAGGTGTGGAGAAAAGGGGTGTCATGTGAAGGAAAATAGGAGGCAAGGGGTGATCAAGAACAAACAGAGATGTTGTGGGTGTATAGGGAAGATAGTGTAGCTTAGAGAGGCAAAAGCACAGCAAGGTAGCATATGACCAAGAGAGTTGAAAAGCATAGCAAAAGAGGGGGATAGTCGAAAGGAGATCAGAAGAACCTTTAAAATGCTGAGAGAGATGTAGTTAAATATTAGGATAGAGAAAATAGATATGTATGAAGGTGTGATGGTAAAAGCACTCTTGGATAGTGGTGCAACAGAGATGTTCATGAATAAGAGAATGGCAGCAAAACATGGATTTAGGCTGCAAAAACTAGAAAGACCAATAGCTGTTAGAAATATAGATAGAACAAATAATAGTGGAGGGACTATTACACACCAAGTAAAGTGTAATGTGTATTACAAAGGCCATGTAGAAAGAATAAGGATAGATGTGTGTGACTTAGAAAAGATAGAAGTGATTCTGGGAATACCATGGTTAGTAGCACATAACCCAGAGATAAATTGGGAAACTAGGGAAGTCAAAATGATGAGATGTCCACCCCTGTGTGGTGGAAGAAGTCCAAAGAAAGAGAAAGTCAAAAGGGCAATAACCCTAGAGGAAGAGAAAATTGTCAAATGGGCAATAGATGATAAAGAAGATTAGGAAAAGGAAAAAGAGATAGAGAAGGACCATAGGAAAATTGAGGAAATGGTCCCAAAAAGGTTTTTGAAGTGGAAAAAGGTGTTAAGGAAAGTAAAATCAGAGAGGATGATCAGGAAAACTTGGGACTATGCTATAGATCTCAAAGAGACATTCAAACTGCAAAAGGAAAGGATTTACCTATTATCAAAGAATGAAAGAGAAGAAGTCCAGAAGTTTATAGAAGATTAATTAAGGAAGGGATATATTAGACCCTCTAAATCATCTCAAATGTCACCAGTTTTCTTTGTGGGTAAAAAGAATAGAAGTAAGAGGATAGTAATAGACTACTATAACCTGAATGATCAAATGATAAAGAACAACTACCCACTCCCATTAATCACTGAGTTAATTGACAACATGAGAAGCAAGAAAATGTTCACTAAAATGGATCTCAGGTGGGGTTTCAACAACATGAGGATAAAAGAGAGAGATGAGTGGAAGGGAGTGTTTACTACACACATCAGTTCCTTTGAACCAATAGTCATGTTTTTTGGAATGACAAACTCACCAGCAACGTTCCAAGCAATAATGAACAAAATTCTGAGAGACCTGATAAATGAAGAAAAAGTAGCAGCATTTGTAAATGATGTATTGGTAGGGACAGAAACAGAAAATGGCCATGATGAAATTGTGGAAGAAATATTAAAGAGGTTAGAAGAGAACAACTTGTATGTCAAGCCAGAGAAATGTGTATGGAAGGCAAGGAAGATAGGGTTCTTAGGAATTGTCATTGGACCCAATGGAATAGAGATGGAAGTGGAAAAGGTGGATAGGGTACTTAGTTAGCCAGAACTGAAAAATGTGAAAGACATTAGAAAGTTTTTAGGCCTTGCAAATTATTACAGGAGGTTTATCAAAGACTTTGCTCAAGTAGCAAGACCAATAAATGTGCTAACGAGGAAAGATAAGAAGTGACAGTGGGGAGAAGAACAGCAAAAAGCATTTGATGAGCTGAAGCAAGTTTTCACAACAAAGCCAGTATTAGTAGCACCAGACTTAGATAAAGAGTTCAGAGTAGAGGCTAATGCATCAAACTATGCTACTAGAGGAGTATTGTCAATGAGGTGCTCAGATGAAAAGTGAAGACTAGTTGCTTTCATTTCCAAGTCTCTTAGTGAAACAAAACAAAACTACAAGATATATGACAAGGAGATATTAGCAGTTGTTAGGTGTTTAGAAGTATGGAGACATTTTCTGGAAGGAACAATAGAAAAATTTGAGATTTGGACAGATCATAAAAACCTTAAATATTTTATGAAGGTGCAAAAGTTGAATAGGAGACAAGCAAGATGGGCCCTATATCTATCTCGCTTTAATTTCACTTTAAAGTATGTTCCAGGAAGTAAGATGGAAAAAGCAAATAGTCTGAGCAGGAGACCAGACTGGGAAATTGAAGTGGAAAAGAACAATAAGGATGAGATGTTGGTAAAACCAGAATAGCTAGAAGTAAGAAGAATGGAGGTAGTAAAAATAATAGTAGATGGGGTAGATTTACTAAAAGAAGTAAGAAAGTTGAAAGTGAAAGACAACAAGGTGGTAAAAGCAGTAGAAGAGATGAAAAGAATAGGGGTGAAAATGTTAAGAGATGAGGAATGGAGAGAAGTAAATAGCATGATGTACAAAGAAGGAAAAGTGTATGTGCCAAAAGATGATAAATTGAGAGCAGAAATTATCAGGCTATACCATAACACATCAATTGAAGACCATAAAGAATAGTGGAAAATAGTAGAATTGGTTACTAGGAACTTTTGGTAGCCTGGAGTAACCAAAGAAGTGAAGCGATATGTGGAGGAATGCAATGCCTACCAGTAAAATAAAAATCGCACAGAGCAACCAGCTGGCAAATTAATGCCTAACTCATATTTCAGAAAAACCTTAAATACATATGTTGGCAAACTTTATCACTAAGCTGCCTTTAGCTCAGGGATATGATTCAATCTTAGTAGTAGTTGATAGGTTAACAAAAATAGTGCATTTTATACCTACTACAGAGAAAACATCAGCAGAGGGGCTAGTACAGTTGTTCAGAGATAATGTGTGAAAATTATATAGTTTACCTGAAAGTATTATATCAGACAATAGACCACAATTTGCAGTAGGATTAATGTGAGAGCTAAACGAGATGTTGGGAATTCAGAGTAAATTGTCGATGACATTCTGCCCTCAAATAAATGAACAAACAGAGAGAGTAAATCAGAAGTTGGAATAGTACTTAAGGATGTTCAACTAAAACGTCGTCTTTCAAGGCAAATTACAGACAAAATCTAAGGATGGGATTTAAGGAAAGAATAAAGGGAAAATATGAAGGGGCAGAAATTTGTGGAGAAAATAAAGGAGATTCAAGAGGAAGCAAAGGTAGCGCTACAGGAAGAGATAAAGAAGTATGTAGATAGGAAACAAGCAGAAGTTGATGACTACAAAGTAGGGGACTTAGTGATGCTTAGTACTAAGGACTTGAAATATCAGATAGTGGGAAAGAGGACAGAGAGATTTGTAGGCCCTTATAAGATTAAGAAAATCATATTACCAAACACAGTAGAATTAGAACTACCTAATATAGTAAAGATACATCTGGTAGTAAATGTTAGTAGGATACATAAATACATAGAGCAAGTGGAAGGGCAGAAAAAAGAGCAACTAGCTCCAGTAATAATTGAAGAGAAAGAAGAATAGGAGATAGAGAGGATTTTGAATAAGTAACGCATTAGAGGGAAGGATAAATACCTGGTGTGCTGAAAAGGATTTATAGTGGAGTCAGATACATAGGAAGAAAGGAAGAACTTAAAGAATGCAAAAGAAGCAATTGAGGAGTTTGAAAAAGAATATCGACAAGATATAGAAGATATAGCAAGACAAGAACATGAAGAAAGAACATTTAGAAGGAAAGAATTGCTAAGAAGATTTACAGCAAGAAAACTGTTCAGATAGTCAAATAAAAGGTACAATCAAGAATATTGGGGAAGGCTGGAAAGGAATTGGAGACAGTGGAAAGGAAGACAATTAGGGGAAAAAAAATAGAAACAATTGCAGAGAAAGAAAAAATCAAGGAAGAAAATTCAGAAGTTAGAAAATGGACAGAAGAAAACAACAATGAAATGGGCAATATAACTGACCCATACTACAAGTTGTAGGAAATTCCTTGGGACAAGGAAACTTAAGAGGGAGGTAGTGTCATGACTTGGCAAAATAGCTAAGTCATTATTTATATTTTTTTTCTTTTCTTTTTCTTTTTTTTTTATCTTGGACTTACTATATAGAAGAGAGTATGGGAAAGTGTCATATCACATAGTCACAGTCACATCACATGATGTCACATGACAGGTCATATGATAGGCATGGGAAAGTAGTACATAGACTATGTAGTAGTTGTATAAGTAGTATAGGAAATCTAATGGAAACTCTATCGAGTTCTCCTTGTCAAATGCTGATAAAGGAGCAGTTGGCTTTATTCCAGCTTATGAGTTAACTATTCTGACAGTAACATAGTATGAAGTTTAGAAGATGGTATGGATTTGTTGATTTGGTCTGTAGAACTTGAGCAAGAAAATAGTTCATCTATAGTATTATTGGTCATTACATTCTCTTCTGTATGTATACAGTCATTTGGACTAGAAAGGGATTATACAGGGAGCAGTTTGGTTATGTGGTCAACTTCAGTTTCCTTGTTATCCAAAGTAATAGGTCTAGCTTATATACAACTATAGCATATATGTACATTTCTTTAATAGAAGATACTGATCCCATGTAGCTATAAGACTCTAGCCAAGACAACTTAAGCCTATTCCAAGTCTGAGTTGACAAGAAGAACTTGATAGAGTTTCTATTAATTTCTATATACTACTTATACAATTACTACCTAGTCTATACCCTACTTTTCCACACATATCATGTGACTTTCTCATGTGATGTCACAATGTTTGTGATTGTGACTTGTGACCTTGGTCATGTGATACTTCCCTTTGTGTAGTAAGTCTAGAGAAAAGAAATAGAAATAAAAATATATATATATAAATAATAGCTTAGCTATTTTGCCAAGTCATGATAGCAGCTACCACTGGAAAGTCATCTAGATTAACACTTTGGCCTCCTTCAAAAACATGCATCAATACCTGCCACTTTGCACTAGTATTAACAAAAGGCTCAACTATATTCTCTAGTAGTTGTCCAAGATAACTATCACAAACTTTATTTGGACCTATTTCCATCAATTCTTCAATGATTCTCACAGTATTAACAGCTACAGGAAGCTTTTAAAATACCTTTTGATCAATATGAGTCACATCTTGAGGCAATAAGTATTGGCTGAGATATCAGGCAAATCAATAGGTAATTACTATAGTACCATTTATTAAATTATGTCAAATACAAGAGATGGATAATGGAATGGAGGAGTTATAAATAGATTTATACTATGGAACAGATGTATGGTACTACTTCAGAGAGTAGATAGTACTTAGCAATGGTGAAAAACCTGAGAAGGCAGACTCCAGCAAATAGGACAGAACATTAGAGCAGAGTATAACTTTTGAAGAATGACCTTGGCTTCAACTTATATGTTGCGCCTTGGTCTTCAGTCATGAGGTCAGTCACTTATTTCAGAACAAAAGTAAGTCAGCAGAGTAGAGGTCCTAGAAATATAGAATAGGGACAGAAGTGAACAAGAATAGAAATAGGACCAAATAACATTAATTTACAAACTGAGGAAATACACTGTAACTACTTAGTACTTATAGGAAGTCCTGAATAGGAGGAGAGTAGTCTATTATGCTATTCTACTAATTATAATTTCAGAAGAATTATTAGGAGAAATAAATTACATAATTATTAGATTTCCAGAATATGACAGTACCCCCTCCTTTAAGGCTGAGCCCTCAAAGCTGTTACACATAAGCAATTTAAATATCACCTGATTTGCTTTTTAAAAATCCTTTTCTGTGGACTTTTAACCTGAAACTTTACTACTATATCCTTTAACTCTACCTCAAATGCTAATTTCTTTGACTCTGATGATGAGTTATATAAGGCTAAATTAGCCCAAAGGCATGCTGAGGCAAAAACTCTGCTTTGATAGCAGAAAGAAAAAAAATAGCTTGAGCGCCAAGCCTGAAAAGAGGCAAAATTAGCAGAGCAGAAATGTTTGGAGGAAGAGGTACAAAGAAAACAGAAGAAAGAAGAGATGCAACAGAGAGAAGAGAAATACCAGAGAGACCTGGCTCATTAACTAGAGGTAAATTGCATTGCCGCCATCAAACAACAGTGTCACAAAAACTGAACCAATACTTTTCTATTCCTCTTGAATCCTCCTTTCAACAAGGAGATGAACCTTATCGACCTCTTGCCTTTGACTAAGAGGCAATGTGTTTACTATTTGCCCAAGGAAACTCTAGAGGCCTATCAACAATGTGAGGAGTTAACAAAGGAAATGGAGGTGATAGCTGTTGGTAGAGAAAGTCTCTGTGAGAGATACATAGATATTGGGATCTTGTGTATCCCCCAAAACTTGCCATGAGTTTTTATTTAATTTTTTTTGTTGCTTTGTTAACTCTTTTAGTTATATAACGTCATGTGCTTTCTACACCAAGGCTAAGACTGCCTGTAAGCCTTTTGATACCAATAAGGCATACACAAAGGCAAGGGCGGAAGTAGTCCAGAGGTCAAAAGCTAGAAAGACAAAACAATAAATAGACATGGAATGGAAGATAAATGTTTCAAGGAAGTTGGATGAGTTGAGTGAGTTATGGGGGTTAAAAAAGGATGTCCAGAGGATTGTGGTGGCATTGGAGAAGTTAGTTGGCATAGAGAGCTAGGATTCTGAGAAGAAATACATTTTGTGGCCAGAGTCCAAGAAAAAAGAGACAAAGGTGTAGGATAGCAGAGAAAAAGAAAAACAGAGGGAGGAGAGAATAGACAAAGTAGAGGAGAAGGAAAATGGAATAGAGGGTGTAGAAGAAAAGAGTAGTAGTTTCTCTCTGGTTGTATATTCTGTTGGTACTGGAACTTTGTAATGTTTTTTTTTCTTTTGAATATTATTTTCTTTTTTGTGGGTAGAAAATGAATATAAGTGAGGATAATTAATGAAACAAGAATACAAGTAGTGGACGTTTGCAGGAGAGAATTGCAGAAGGATACAAGTACATGAGCTTTGCAACAGAGACTGCTTTTAAATACAAGTATCAGACTGCAATGGAAATACCAGAGTGAAATACAAGTAAGCAAGTCAGTGTAACAGGAACTATACTCTGAAATATGTGTAAGTATTCAAAGTTTTTTTTTTTAAGTAGGAGTGAGTGTAAAGTAGTAAAGACAAGAAATAGAATAAAGGGTTCTTTAGGGTCGTAATGGTCCTAGTTTAGAGAGGTACTTGAGATGAAAATCATTCAGTAGTTTCTTGGCATGTTCCAGTTCTGTTACTGGTAACCATTTAGAGTCGTTGCTCATATCTTTGTATCCTAGCTATATAACCTTGTAAAGCAGCTTGTATGCCCTTTGGTGGTCAATCTTGGAGTCAATTACTTTGGAGATTTCATATTCTAGTTCTCCATTGATGATTACTGGTGCTGGCAGGAGCTCAGAATACTCTAGAAAGATATTAGATATGGCTGGTTTGAGCATAGAGACATAGAACATAGGATGAATAGCTCTCATGGTATCTGGAAGGTAAAGTGTGAAAGATTGTAGACTGGACTGAGCAATTATCTCATATGGTCCAAGGTATTTTTTGAAGAGTTTCTTCGATGGGTGAGTCATGCAGAAGTATTGCACTCTAACAAATACTAATTGGCCAACTTGGAAGTCTAGTAGGTTGCTTCGACGAGAGTTGGTAGAGAGTTGATATTATTGTTGGGCTTTGGTAATTTCTCTTTTGAGCATACCTTGTAGTTTATTAATATCAATTATAAAGTCATGGGCATAAGAGAAGGCTATATCTTGTTCTGGATATACATTGAGGTTAGGATGGTAGCCTTTGTTGGTAAAGAATAGGGATACCCCAGTTGTAGCATTAGGGACATTGTTATAAGAGAACTTAGCCAGGGATAACAATTCAGACCAGTTGTCCTGTTGATAGTTGTAGTATACATGGAGGTATTGTTCCAACGTCTGATTAGTTTATTCTGCTTGACCATTTGCCTCTGGATAGTAGCCACTGGTAAAGTGAAGTCTCATATCTAAAGTGGTATCTAAGGAGTAGAAAAAGTGAGAAACAAACTCAGAGCTACAATCAGATGTAACATGAGACAGAACACTATATTTTGAAAAGACATGGATAATAAAGAGATGTGCTAATTCTACTAAAGTGATGGTATTGTGAGTGGGAATGAATATGGCTTGTTTCAATAGGCAATCCACTATAACCAGGATGGTGTTAAATCCAGAGAAGAAAAGGAGTTTCTTAATGAAGTTCATAGAAATTGAATTTTATGGACATTCTAGAATAGAGAGTTATTGAAGGGATTTATATAGTTTGTGCTATTGTGGTTTGGTCCTCATACAAGTAACACAAGACCTACAGAACTTTTGTATGTTGTTGTGGACATTTGGTTAGGTATAATGTCTTATTTTGGCCTAGATGTTCTGATAGAACATGGTCATGGGGATACTAGAGAACCTAGAGGCATAAGTTGGCATTATCTAGAACATATATTCTATTGTTGAGTCTGAGGAAACCTGTATTGTTTTTTGACCAGTGTCCTTTCAGATGGAGTAAATGGTCAGAGATAGAGGAGTTAGAGGGGAGTGCTGCTAGAACATCAGAGTGGAGCTGGTTTTTGTCCAATATTGTGGCTGCATAAAGTATTGGGATAGTAAGAATGGTTGCTCAGAGAGATGTTACAATTTGTTCATGAGTAAAAACTAGATGAAAATTATGAGGATTTACTATAGCATAGCCATTATCTTCCTTTTTTGAATAGATGTCCCATTATTTAGTGAGTATATCTGCCAAGATGTCTGGGACAGAAGCAAATTACGAGGTTGAATTAGGGGAGATATTCTGACTATCCTGCTTATTAGCACATTAGAACCTTGGTTGTTGAAAAATATTCCAAGTTCTTGTAATCTGTTACAATGTCAATTGATAAAGCGGACCCTTCTAAATAGTGTCACTAAATTTTGAAGACTTCAAATATCACAAGTAATTCTTTATCATAGATATCATAATTGAGCTCTAGGACAGAAAACATTCAGGAGTGGAAGGTCACGTGGTGAATTTGATTATCTTTAGTCATAATGGAAAAGATAGCAGTAAGAGCATAGTCTGAAGCGTTAGTTTCCATAATAAGTTGTGTGTCCAGAACCCAATGCGTAAGGATAGGTGCTGAGGTAAAAGTTTGTTTCAGGGTATTAAATACCACTTTACATTTGTTGTCAAAATTCCATAGAGTGTCTTTTCTAGTAAGCCAAGTAAGTGGTATGACTATGTCTGAATAATTGAAAATAAAATGTTTATAGAAGTTGGTAAATCCTAAGAAAGACTAGATATCCTTTACTTTCTTTGGTTCTAGCCATTCCTAAATAGTTTTCACTTTAGTGTTGAATATAGTCAAGCCAGATAGTAATAGAACATAGCCTAGATACTCCACAGAATTTACATGGAATTTACATTTTTTTGCCTTTGTATATAAGCCTGATTTTTGGGGTTGTTTTAGTACTTTTTTGACATAGCTCTAGTATTGTGTGATATCATTGGAGTAGCTCAAGATGTCATCCAAGTAAACTACTATGCACATGTCAAGGAGGTCGGTAAACACATTGTTCATGAAGCATTAAAAGGTAACTGGAGCATTAGTTAATCCAAATAGCATTACTGACTATTTGAAAGTTTCATAACGAGTTCAGAAGGCAGTTTTTTATTCATCCCCTTTAGTAATGCAGACCAGATGATATGCATGTCAGAGGTCAATTTTGGTATAAATGCGAGCCTTGCAAGGAGAATCTAAGAGATCAAAAATAAGAGAAAGTAGATATTGGTCTTTTTTCGTGATTTTGTTAAGTTTGTAGAAATCTACACAGAGCTGGAGGGAACTGTCCTTCTTTTTTATGAACAGAACTGGTGCTCTGTGAGGAGATGATATCAAACAGATAAATCCATTAGTGAGGTTTTTGTCAATGAATTCTTTTAATGTTTCTTGTTTAAATTTAGACAAGAAGTAGATGGTTCCTACTAGAGGATGGGAATCTTTCTCTAGTTCAATCTGCAAGTTGTAAGGGTGATAGGGAGCAAGTTTTTTTGCTTTGGACTTGCTAAATACATTAGCATACTCATGGTATTCTTCCAAAACAAAAGAGAGGTCAATTTTTTCAGAGATTATAGTGGATTTGGCCTGTATTATAAAACGGAATTGAAGGGAAAATGTTGTTGAGCTTGAGAGGCACAAGGTCTGAAATAGGGCTGGCACATTGATAATTGTGATGTGAGGTTACTTAGTGTTAGATGGGAATGTCTCAAATGTGGTAAACTGCAGAGGATTTTCCACTAGAGAGAACAGAGGATTTACCAAGGTTTCAATAGAAGGAACTAAAGCTAGATTTTGAAGTAAAGATGGTAGTCAAAAAGATATTGACCCAGAAACCTAGTCAATCAACAGATTGTAATAGGTGAGCCAAGAATAACCTAAGACCAAAGAACAACAAGAATTAAGCAGAGTAACATAGAAGTCAAGAGTCATGCATTTACTAGAGGGAAATTTTACAGACAACAATATTATCTCAGAGATAATATTATTTGATTATCAAGTTCCTGAAGGAGCACCCTAGTGTCTTTGTCTTCTCTTCTCAGGATTGCCTATTTTCCAAGCCCTCTGAGTCTCCATGAGTGTCCTATTTGGTTTTTCTTTTCTTTGTGCTGTAGATAGTTTCTTAGTCTCATCTTTCTCAGTTTCATTTGACTCTGTATTCTAGGCATGATAAGTCTCTTGACTTGGACGTATTATTTGAAGGTTGGTTATGAGCAACCTATATCTAGTTCTCTCTCCTCTTAGGTTAGATTTCTTCTTTGATACTAATAGTGTCTCTTGCTTGTAATAGGACAATCTGGTCCTTGAGGCCCATGTAAGCTATTTGTTGTAAATAGTTTGCCATAGACTGCAATTGAGCACCGCATTATAAATTTTTGAACAAAAAAAAAAAGAAAAAAAAATATTATTTGAGGTTCCATCAAACAGGCATAGTTCTACAGGAGGAGTAGCACTAGTAGGCAGGGAATGTTTATGAGCAAAAGCAAAGTCTAAGAAACAGTATATAGATCTGGAGTCTACTAGTGTTCAGATAGATATAGGCTGAAGATGGTCTAGAGCACACACCAGAGGAGAAACAAGGGGTATACAAAGAGAGTTGGGATCAGAAAGAGCAGATACATTGAGATGCATTAGACTTGTAGTTGCACAATTAAGTTCAATACAACCCCTAGTTTGTGCTGAGTCTTAGGGGCCATACTTTAGTTTTCCAAGAGATTCTCAGAAGGCAGAGTTTTTTGTTCTACTAGAGTAGTTAGTTGTGCCCTTAACAGTTGTTTCCTAGGGCACCCATCTACTTCGTGGTTCTTTGATCTGCAATATACAGAGGTTATTGTTAATATAGTGCTTGTGCTCATTACTGTTCAATTTACTGTCTTTGCCTAGTTTGTCAGAGAGATTAATATGCAAAGTGGATAGGAATAGTAATTTAGTAATAGAAGATAGTGGTTATCTGGGGGGTTTCAAGAAATTCTAAGAGAGCGTAGTCTGTAGTGGATTTGTGGTTGACTAGGGACAAGATGAAGCAGGGCTTTGTGAGGAGGCAAAGTACTAAGCTATTTTATGCTGTTTTTGGTTGTGGCTGTCCACTATTTCCTTCTCCATATTCCAGAGACAATCTCATTCACAGTTTTGTTCCTAGTAGCGATTGTCAAAAGTGATTGCCAATTGGTACATAGTATAGAAAAAAGAGAGTTTGCCCTGTTCCTAGTTTGCTATCAGATCCTAAAGGTGATTTGGCAACCCCTGATGGAAATAATGGCATAGAACTAAATCACCCCAGTTTAACTGTGTTGCGTATCACATGAATTCCACATTGTAAGTAGCAATCTTATCTTCAAGCTTCATGTGGAGGTTATTGATGAGATTGGCAGCATTCCCTACTGGGTTTGAGAGTCTGAAATGGACCCAGAGTTTGTTTATAAAAAGCTGTCAAATGGAAAGCCAAGGTTGTGAATAGCCAAGGTCTTCCTGTTGTAGTACAACTTTGAACCAATCTTGCATTACACTAGAGAGATAAATCATTGTAAAATTGATTTTTTCTTTATCAGTGAGAAATTGTGGGACATTGGTATAGAAGTAGAGTCAACATTGAAACAGGAAGTGATTAAGCTTGTGAGAATCAGAGCTGTTGAAGGTGTTCAGAATGCAGGTCATCAATTGATAAGGTTTTGGTACCGATCCTTTGTTAAGGTTTTCTGATAATTGTTAGAGAGCCTTAGCTAACTAATTGTCAATAGGATTACAGTCAGCGACAGAAGGTGAGATTTGGAAGACAGGGGTAGGAATAGAAATAGAAGCATTGACCCAGTCTGGGTCATTGTTGACATAAGGGATAGTAATAGAATCTATATCATGAAATTCTGAAGAATCCATCAGAAGTGGAGATAACAAGGGACACACTGAAGTGCAAGGTGCTTCTGAGTGAAGGTGTCTTGACCTTCTTGGGAGACTAGAAGTTGAACGACTGATAGTTTGGTCAGCTAGAGGAATAGAATTCATTCATTCATTTCCTCTAACCACTACCATAGTTAAATCAAATATTTAGAATAAATCTTATGCTACCAATGCTCGTCCCCCTGGTCCCTAGGCTACCTCTACTAGTATTGGTGAGTCCCCAGACTTACTCAACCTTACTTCTCATACCAGCTCTAGGGCTGGTAAATGCGTTCATCCCAGAGGACACTCTCATGCTCGTTGCACTGTCAAACACTCCTTTAGGAGTATCTCAGCTATTGAGGTCTCTAGAAATGCATTTCTTGAGTCCTCTTCTTCCTCTGAGAAGAAGAAAAGTGAAGAGGAGAAGGTCAGTTCTGGTCCCAGGACACCTACTGTCTCTAGGATTATTACAGGCAAGCTTTCTCACAGAATTGCCCCTTTCTAGCTCTCTGCTGCTCTCTTTCCCTTTGCTCCTGAAGAGAGAACACATTCTATGAGTTGAAATGACTAAGTTTTTGCTAAGGAGAGCAAGGACCTTGTCTTTGGGGTAATTTTTGCTCCTAGGCCCCTTTATTAACTAGTTTGATACCTCATGGCCTAAACCATAGAACAACTGAGTCATTCTCCCAAGTAGAGGGTGGTAATGCAGTACTAGGTACCTATGATGTGATAGGTAACAGTGACACATTAGTTATATATGTGACTGTGACAGCTTACTTCAGGCATCACAACCTGTGACAAGTGACATTGTCACATATGATATCACACATAATTGTGACTTGTAGAATGGTGAACACTATGTCACATCCTTGTCTGGTCACTTTGGCTATTTAGAGAACAACTAGACAAGGTTTTCATTTAGGCCTTCAACCTAGCTTATGAAGTTTGTGTTGAAGTCAGTCCACTATGCTTCCTTTCTACAACAGTCTATAGAATAGCAGATAGTGTTGTCTAAAGGATTGCTATGCTTCTTTTCTCTAACAGTTTGTGAGGATTTTTTTTCTAACTCATTTCTTTATCTCTCAAATCATAAGAAAAATCAATTTGAAGTCCATTGTCACATACATATACAATCTATAATCTAATGCTATTAAATATTTCTTTATATACTACATTAAGTGTTCTTTTACTCTCTTAGTTTTGCTCTGGAAAAAGTACTGAGATGTTCAGAGGTGAAGTATATCTTGAAAAGGCCATATTAAGTTGTTCATGGGAGAACACTAATGTCTGCAAATTAATTCTCACATACTCCACTGACTGTCCTTGAGACTTGTTGATAGTTATAGTAAAGGCCAGCCTGACTGGGAATTGAAGTCTCTTGAGTGGCATAGGCAATGTCTCTACATTAGGTGATAACCTGATCCTTGGAATCAATACCACCTTGCCTCTAAATCTCCTGTTCTTACTGATAATTCTACACTAGAGCACCTTTCTTCTCATATTCAACACTACCATTCTTGTCCCACTACAAAGTCCTTCTCCTGGATCCAAGTTCCTCAATAAGATAACTAGAGAGCCAACCTTGAGACAGAGTTAAGCAGGAGGCAATCCACCAGTATTGAGTTGTTAAAGAAACTCTGCAGGATAGGCATAGTGCATTCTATCTTCTTCAAATATAGAGTCCATACTTCTCAGCATATGGACCTTTGTATTTGGGTTGAACTGTTGAAGAATGGCCTCATTGATATCATGGACTTGATTATTTCTAGAACAGAGAATAATGCAATCCAAAAAGTACCAGTCATCTTGAGCCCTTGAGTTACTAATTCCTGGATAGATCCTATTGATAAGAGCATTGAGATTAGCACAAACCATAGACTAAGGAACTTGAATCATCTCATTATTATCCATAGTTGACCCAGCACCAATCTCTAGCAACCACTGAGCATATTGATTGTCAGCTTTAGAGTGACCCAAGTGCATATTCTGTCTGAGATACAAGAACTTGATATGTTCCCATAAGTTTCCTCTGCAGAGAGATACTGCTACTACTTGTTAACATGTTCCTTTGGGCACCACAGGCAAAGTCTGATAAAAATCCCTTCCAAATACCACTGTAATTCTACCAAATAGATGGTCATTCTAGATAATATGTCAATTCAAGAGCTATCAAGTACAAGTGATAACTTACTTCAAGCAAGTCTCTGAGACATTGATCAACAGCATCAATATCATACTTGTGCTGCATAGGAACTTCATCCCAAATAATAACCTTGGTTTGTTGAAGGACTGGGAATATGTAACTATTGCGTTTGAGCCCAGCTACAGAGTCTTCATGGATAGAAAGAGGAATCTTGAAGCATGAGTGAGATATTCTTCCTTTATCTAACAAAAGAGTAGCAATCCCAGATGATGCTACACACAATACTATCTGACCTTTCCTTCTAACCTCAGTAGCAATAGTGTTACACAAAAATGTCTTTCCACAACCACCAGTAGCATGAATAAAGAAAAGATGACCCTGATTGTTGGTAACAGACTCCAGGATAGCATTAAAAGCAGTAGCTTGGTCAGGATTAAAGATTGCCCTTTGCTCATCCACTAAAGTTGCCATTTCATTTACATTATACTGCTCAGCCTGCAAGAGAGGATTGGGTATTCTGTGAGCCCACTGTTGCTGTAGAAGAGGTATTGGTAGAAAATTAGCAAGACTTTTTCCCATTCCTACTAATACAAGGTTTTCATCTGGGCCTCCAGCCCTTCTGGAACCCTCTACTAAGTAAGTTTATGCTGAAGTCAGTCTGCTACGCTCCCTTCCTACAACATTCTGTGTAACAGTAAGTAGTGTTGTCTATCAGGTCGCTTTGCTCCCTTCCAACAATGGTCTGTGCAGCTGCAGATAGTGTCATTGATCAGGTCGCTTTGCTCCCTTCCAACAACGGTCTGCGACACAGTGAGTAATATTGTGCGTCAGGTCGCTCTGCTCCCTTCCTTCACTGGTAATTTGCACTGTTGTAAGTCAGGTCGCTCTGCTCCCTTCCTACAACAGTAAGGCCACAGTCAG
>Ga0157360_1000428_pt1 | contig 15837 bp, 27 predicted proteins | sample AttlaeALBM1_FD_111483 | JGI IMG/M metagenome (GOLD analysis project Ga0157360, IMG submission 111483) | Fungus gardens microbial communities from leaf cutter ant in Ribeirão Preto, State of São Paulo, Brazil - Atta laevigata ALBM1 | ecosystem: Host-associated > Fungi > Mycelium > Unclassified ... | reverse complement strand
GGCATCAGGAAGCTACTCAGCGACGCACTGAAGAGAGACAAGCGAGATGGAGAAGACAACATTCCACCTGCGGGATGACCGCATCCGAAGAAACTGCATTGAAGCCATTCAGCACCTCCCCACCAGTCCCGACAAGCCTCTGCAGGTAATCATCCAGGAAGACACCAGAAGCCTTGCACAAAACCGCATGCTTTGGGCCTGCCTGCATGACGTATCGAGCCAAGTGGTCTGGTACGGGAAGAAACTCGACTCAGACAGCTGGAAGCATATTTTCAGCGCCAGCCTGAAAGGGCAGGAGACTGTGCCGGGAATCAACGGCGGCTTCGTAGTGCTGGGCCAGTCAACAAGCAAAATGCGCGTCAGTGAGATGCGCGACCTAATCACACTAATCCATGCCTTCGGTGCCGAGCAGAGCGTCAGGTTTAGCGACGAGTCAGCGCTTGCGGCTGAATGGGCTGGAAGATTCGGGAGTGCGGAATGATAACTAAAAGCCGTGTCGAGCAACTGCTTGAGTTTAATGCAAACGAAGGCGTATTCACATGGAAAGTACATCGTGGTGGGTCCGCCACTAAGGGTTCAGTGGCTGGAGCTATAGACAGTAAGGGCTACAGGCAAATTCGAATTGATATGAAATTATATCTTGCTCATAGGATTGTTTGGCTCATAACCCATGGGGTATGGCCCGGTCATGACATTGACCATATCGATAGAGACCCTCTCAACATCAGGCCCGAAAATCTCAGAAAGTGCAATGACCACGAAAATCAGCAGAACACCGGCGCAAGGAGGGACAACAAGAGTGGTGCAACAGGAGTCTACCTATGCTCTAAAACCCTTAAATGGAAAGCGCACATCACCATTAAAGGGAAAACGAATCATTTAGGGACATTTGACTCTTTCAACGATGCGTTGAATGCAAGACTTGCAGCCAAACAGCAATACCACACCTTCCATCCACATCAAGAGCATAGATTCGGAAAATAACATGACCCCTTTCACCGATATTGGCGCAGCCATCGAAGAAGCTGCGTGGCTTTCTCACGTCTATCAAGCGCCTTACTGCGTATATCAGCGCACGGCCGACGTGATGGAAGTAACCCCGGAAGACCCATCCCGTAACCCGATGTACACCACTGGCATGCCGGGAGTTATCACTACTGATTACAGGAGCGCAGCATAATGGGTAAGCGATATACAAACGTTGAATTAAACGCGATCCGAGAAATGGGAAAAACCATGACCGCTGCTGAAATCGCCAGGCAGCTTGGTCGACCTACCAGTTCTGTATTCGCTCGCGCCTCTGCTCACGGCATCAAGCTCAACAGCAGGAGCTGGAAGCATCACACTATGGGTGAGGCTAAAGAGATAGTGCGCCTGCGGCAGTGTGGGATGAAGTTCAGGGAGATAGCTGAAGCCACAGGCGTAGCGCTGTCATCGTGCATTTATCTCTACAGGACGCACTCATGAGCAGGCAAAGGAAATCACCCACTCAAATCATCATCGAGCACCTGATATACCAGCCTACCAAAAGAACCCGCAGCAAACGCAAACCAATCCCCACTGCCAGCGAAGTAGTCACCTATGACCACTGCTATCAGCTGTTGCAGGCCAAATGGAATCGCATGAGGAAGACAAGATGAATTACAGCGGAATGAGCGATGCGCAAATGAATGCTCTGATTGCTAAGTTGCAATACCCGGAAAGCTCGGTCGCCACGCCGTATTCGCACCGGCCAGATGCTTACATTTATCACAGGAATAACACTAATGAGGCGAGAGATTACTGTAACTCATGGGCTGATGCCGGGCCGATTATTCAAAATAACCTTATCTCCTTAGACTCTGTATACAATTTTACCGATGAAACCGAGGAGTTCATAGGGCCTAGAGGGATGTGGAATTGCGTAGGTATAAGCAAGGGGGAAGATTTCTGTCGCGCCGAGCATGAAAACCCACTCCGTGCAGCCATGATTGTCTTCCTGATGATGCATGAGGCCGACAATGCGTGAACGCTGCCACCGCTGCTACACCGTTCTCACAAGCGAAGACAAACATCACTACGGCATAAGCTGCGAAAATTGCGAGTGCGATATGGAGTGGGAAGAACATGAAAGAGCCCGGATTATCAAATCAGCCTACTACAAGTGGCGAGCAGTCTGCTTTGCAGTGCGCTGGGTGCGGTTCTCAGCTGCTGGATACAGAAGTCTACGCATGCACCTCATGTCTCGACCTGTGGATGCTTCTAGACCCAAATTTCAGGATAACAGGAGAGACCGATGACTGACGCAATCCTAATACTGTTAGCAGGCGCATGGTTTTGGAGGGTTGAGTGGGTATACCGAGTCAGAGTGAAGATGACTTGTGATGACTTCGAAAGATACTTGCGGCTACCTTCTTTTCTATCAATGGTGCTTCAGGTATGGATTTGGGACGCAAACAAATTCAGGAGTAAGCCATGACTGACGCCGACTGGATTGGGTTATTTCTCATCAGTGTCGTGATAGCAGGCATCATTGGAGGAGGAGGGAGATAATGGCGACAGGCAAACAGCCGAAGCCGCCCAAGCCAAAGAAATGCAAATGCTGTCCTGAAAGATTCATCCCCCGCAATAGCCTGCAAACCGTCTGTTCTCCCAAATGTGCCATCCAACTCGCTAACCAGTTATCCGAGAGCAAGAAAAAGCGCCTGGAGAAAGAGCAGCGCGCGGCATGGAGCAAACGCAAAGCCGAAGTGAAGCCGCTAAGCCACTGGATCAACATGACCCAGCGAGCATTCAACGACTACATCAGAGCGAGAGACGGGGATATTTGCATCAGCTGCGGCAGCACAATGGCGGTTAGCTATCACGCCGGGCATTACAGGACAACGGCAGCGGCTTCACAGTTACGTTTCAACGAGGATAACGTTCACAGCCAGTGCGCTGCATGCAACGTGCATCACTCCGGCGCTATCGGTCCATACCGCATCAACCTAATCACCAAAATCGGCCTTCAGCGCGTCTTAGCGCTCGAATCCAACAACGAACCTCACCGATACACCAGAGAAGAACTCGACAGCCTCCGGGCGCGTTACAGGGCTGCTCTGCGGGCATTGGTCAAGCAGAGGGAGGCAGCATGAAAGATGACTGGCAAAAAGCATACGAGCGATTTCTTGCCGAGATAAAACACAGTGCAGGAAAGATAGCTCCCGTGTATTTCGACATGGCGGTTAAGCACGCCGACGCCGTAATTGAGTCGCTTGCAAAGGCTGAGAGGCAGAAAAGCAGGAGCACGTTATGAACGAATACCTCAGAGAGAAATGGCTGAGGCTGCGCATCTACAAACGGGAAGGCGGCTTTGCAGTCGATTATCGGATCATTAAGCGTATGGCAAAACTACTGGGGGTTAAGCATGCAATCTGACGCACTCGCACAGCTGGCGCAGGTAATGCGCAAGTCAGACCTGAAGAAGCGATACCTAAACCCCGTAAAGCTCATCACTCCTCTGCAATCCGCATGGGTACGCTGCATGCTCGATGTGTGGGGAGAGAAGTACGGCGGCCACGTCGGGCCCGACAGCGGCAAGGTAAGCGTGTTAGGGAGGCTGATGATCCGTAAGGAGTGGAACGACCGGGAGTCAGAGCGAATTATGGAAGTGGTGGAGAATCTGCATAAGCAAGGATACAAAGGCGATGAGCTGTTCATCAGGGCAAAGCAAATCATCAACCCTCAAAACTCAGTCAGCAATCTTCTCGAGCGCGCCAACGAGCAAGAAGATGCCGAACTGGTTGAATCTGTAATCTGCCGTCTCTTTGCACCGAACAACCCGATCCGACATGTAGCAATTAAATACTACTGCGAACGCAAATGCGCGCAAGATATCGCGCTTTACATCACTCGACTGACCGGCTTGCACATCGAAAACAGCAAGACCAGAGTGAAGTGGTGTAGAGAGCTGCTTGAGGCGAGTGTCTTTCACGCTATCAGGCACGAACTGGAGGCTAAAAGATTCGATAAAGCGGCGTAAATGCGATAAATCGCAAAAATAGTTACCAGGGCACTTGCAAACATCACTTGGACCTGGTAACTTTCATGTATGCTCGCGGCAGAAGTCGTTGAGCGGTCAGTTGCAAAACAATCTTGTGGATTCCAAAAGAGCCTCGCGGCCTTACCAACCGGCGGGGCTTTTTTATTGCCATCACGAAAAGAAATCTCAAAACAATGCCTTTTTGAGATTGCATGAGATAACCAAATTACAAGAGGTCGCCTATGAGCGACCTTTTCCGCTTTTGCGCTCGCCATTCAACACCAAATAGTGATTTCACCCTGGTGGCGTAGCGCATTTTCATTTAACAGCAATAGGCCCGTCTTACCGGGATGCCGGAGACGGCTATGGCGATCACCGATTTACTCCTCTCAAAAGAAACGCTACTTGGCGTAGGCGGCGCTCTTTCCGTTGGTCTCAATGGATGGATGGCGTTTAGCCGCTACTGGATAAGCAGCAAAGCCAGTAATGCCAACGATAAGCAGCAAGTAAACATGTTGCAGTTTCTGAGCGATCAGCTGCGTGAGGCAAAGCTGGAAAACGGCAACTTGCGCAATGAGATTGAAGAGAGAGACGAAACAATCCGGCAGTACTGGAAAACAATTTCCGAGACCGACGCCCGCTTAAGAATCATTGAAAGCTCTCAGAAGTTACTTGAGGAGCAAAACGAAGGGCTTAAGCAGCAGGTCAGGGAGCTGACCACATCAAACATGAACCTCGTGAAAGAAATCACTGAGCTTCGTTCATCACTGAGGGTTCCGCGATGAGCATAAAGAATTCCTCCGGCGAAACCATTATCACCTGGCAAGTGCTGCTGATTGTCATCAGCTCGTCACTTGGCATTTTCTCTGCTGGCGCGTTCTCAGGTTACTTCGTGGCATCCAAAGAGTATTCGCTCCGGGCCACGCAGCGTGACCGGGCAGTCAGCGAGATTAAAAAGAAAGTCGACCAGCTACCGCAGGAAGTTAACAAAGTGGTTAAAGAGGATGAGAAGAAATGAGTCAGATAATTCAGATACTCTCGTTCGAAGAGGGCTACAGGGAAAAGCCCTACCTGGACACTGAAGGTTATCCCACTGTTGCATGCGGTATCAAAATCGGACCGAAGAATAACAACCTGTCGAGCTATACATTTACTGTTCCGCGCACTGTGGGCGATGTCTGGTTACAGACGTTCGTCGATACCGTAATGAATCAGTGCCGCAACACTCCTTCTGTGTACGCTGCATTGCAGAAATGCAACCCGGCCCGCGCTGACATCATTTACAGCATGGGGTTTCAAATGGGGATTACAGGGCTGGCAGGATTCAAGAACACGCTGGTCATGATTTCCAATGGCAACTTTACCGGGGCAGCCAATGGCATGCTGTCAAGCAAATGGGCAACGCAGACAAAGAATCGTGCCCAGCGACACGCTGAAGTAATGCGCACTGGCACATACGACATCTACAAGGGGCTGATATGACCTTTCTTATCTGGCTCCTCATCATAGTGGTTGCTGTGATTGTCGTATTACTCATCCGCAAGTACACAAACCTGGAGTTTGTCGCCCATGCAAAACTGCTATTCAAGGCGTGGAGTGTATGGCTGGGTACGGCAGGTGCAGCATTGTCAGCATCGGCTGCGCTACTCCCTGATTCATTCCTCTCTGCATGGAATGTGTTGCCTCCAGATATCAAAGCTATCCTGCCGCAGAACCTGCAGAGCGTCATTGGCTCAACACTGATGGCCGCCGCGGTGATTTCACAGTTTGTCCGGCAGAAAAAGCTTCTCGGCCGCAAGCAGGAAATGGAGAGCGCTAATGAGCTTCATCACTGAATGGTGGAATTACTTGCTGGCTGGAATCGCAGTAGTGGCCGCACTGGTTAGCGCTTATTTCGGCGGCAAGAAAATTGGCACCACGCAGACGCAGGCTAAAGCTGATGTGCAGGCTGCAAAGGTCGAATCACAGCAAGTAGCAGACGTCGCCAAGAAGCAGTCAGAGAACACGGAGAAAGCCAACAGTGTTAAACAAACCAATGCTGCTCTTAGTGATGACGCTCAGCGTAACAAGCTGCGCCAGTCACAATTCAACTCCGACGACTGACGCGCCAACAAAGACAGTCGACTCCCTCTGCACGCTCGATAGCCCAATCAGAACCCACGGCAAAGATGCTGACGTGATGGATATTCGCACTGTTCGAGCCATCAACGATCACAACGACCTGTGGGTGAAGCTCTGTGGAGAGCCAAAATGAATCCGTTTAAATGGCTCCTGACAAAGAACGAGCCAACAACCAAGGAAACAACCGTGACCGATACCGTAGTTGAAACCACAGCAACAGACTCCGCAGTAACTGACTCCCCGGAAGTAATCACAGCAACCGTTACCCCTGTGGCAGTAGTAAAGAACGGCGTTAAAGACTTCGAAGCAGCATTCACTTTTGTAGAGCAGGGTGTAGCTCAGCTAGGTGAAGCGGCGAAAGAAGAACTGAAAGCGCTGGCTCAGAAGTACCTGTAAGGCATTACAAGAGCCATCAACTTTTCCAGGTGGCTCTGATAATGCTTAACAGCCTGCGGAGGATTCCATGGCTCAGCGTGTAATGACAACGGGCGGATACCCGACAAAGCTACCTGACGCAGATGAAATATCTCAGGACGTAAGCGGCGACTTAATGTCTCGCCAGATTAACGTCAGCCAGATATCAGGCGTCAGCGATACAGTAAAAGGCGTTCTCCATGCACAGACCCCCGAAGAGATTCGTGAGTACGCAGGCATCCGGGATTCAGGCATTGCCGTAAAAGGCGATACCGGACAGTCAGCTTATGAGCTTGCTGTTCAGTTAGGTTTTGAAGGCACGAAAGAAGAGTGGATCGCCTCACTGCATGGTAAAGATGGCTCTGCTTGGTTTAGCGGGAGTGGGGAGCCTAACATTGATGCAGCCCCCGGAAGCTATTATTTAGATCTGGTAACAGGCGATATTTACAAGTCGTCATAACCGAGAACAGACATGATGGCCATAAGTTCAGTTGGGTTAATGCGGAACCATTCATTGCCTAATGATTCAGGCATTTTGAATCCTTTAACGTCCAGAACGGCATGAATAGCTTTTTCTAACTTGGCGCAATCATCGCACTCAACTTCAAAAAGCATTACCGGACGTTCTGGCATCGCGGTTCCTACCTGCATTGCAACGCGCTGGTCAATAGAGGTAGTGCTTAGCCCAATCTTAACCGGCCAGCTAGATTCGCCTTTGAGTTCTGCTAGCTCTTTGTATGCAGGAAAATAATAGGCGTAGACAAAGTTGTTTTTAACTTTCTCTGGCGGGGCGTGATAAACCGCATCTATACCAGTGACGCAGAAATCCCATAAGCCGTACCTTGTAGAGTCTATGAGGTTTCCTGATTCTATAAGATTTCGCTTCGCCTTTTTGGCGATACTGACAATATCAGCACTGCCTTCAATGCCGCCATTAGCTAGATGATATTCCATGACCAGGCGGATAACCTCATCGCGCTTGATGCGCTTGTCTTTCAGAAGTTGCAGAGCAACCTGGGCAAAAGACGATGGGGTAAGAGTAAAGCCAGAATGTTCATAATTGTCCTGCTGTAAAGCTACGCTCATGGTGACCTCAATCCGAAATTGAAGAGTCAATTTTACCACGGAGGTTCTAATGTCATGGCAAAAAATAGGCAACATAAAGCCTAATGCTCCGCCTGTTAATAGCCTTTCTATAGGGGAGGTGACTACTGTTGCTTTCAATGAAAAGGCGACTGCAGAAATTAAAGGCGATGCACCAAATCAGACGCTGGATATATCTATCCCAGCAGGAAAGCCCGGAGATGATGGCAAGATTACCTCTTTGAAGGTTGGCTCTGTTTCGGTCTTACCGGCAGGCAGTCATCCAACGGTGGAAATTACCGGCAATGATCCAGAGCAAGTCATCAATTTCGCGTTCCCGACCCCTAAAGATGGGGTGAGCCCAAATCCTACGTCTATTGCTATCGGCAAAGTGACAGCATTAAAAGCAGGGGTAGCGCCCACAGCGAAGATCTCAGGTGACGCACCATATTTAACGCTCGATCTAGGCATTCCTGCCGGGAGTGACGGCGCAACTCCTCAGTCAACATCAATTTCAGTAGGCGCAGTGACAACGCTTGAGGCTGGGAAGTCGGCTACTGCTCAGATAAGCGGAACAGCGCCTGCTCTTACTCTTGACTTGGGTATTCCAAAAGGGGATGCAGGTAAAAACGCCACACCAACCCTTTTCGAGCTTGTCGAAAGCAAAGTCGCCACCGCTGGCACCAAGGTAGCCATAAAATTCACCAAAGCCTATACATCAGCACCCATCGTTCAACCATCCCCAATATGGAATGGCGCACAGATGATTATTGGTCAGGCGTCAGAGATAACGACAACTGGCTGCAACGTCACGGTAATGCAATCACGCGGAGCACTGCTGCTGACAACCGGGCCATTTGAGAATGCTGCCGCAGGTGTGACATTCCGCATGTTCGTGATTGGGAATTAACAGGAAATGATTATGGCTAGGCCAACCAAGTACCAGAAGGCGTATGCCGAGCAGGCTCGCAAGCTGTGCATGCTTGGCTACACCGATGATCAGCTCGCTGACTTCTTCGAAGTTGCAGTATCGACCATCCAGAAGTGGAAGATTGACCACCCAGAGTTTTCGGACTCCATAAAAAAGGGCAAAGACATTTCTGATGGTGAAGTTGCCGATAGCCTCTATCAGCGCGCCATGGGATACGTTGCACCCGATGTCGATATTCGCGTAATTAACGACCAAATCGTTAAGACAGAAATACAGAAGCATTACCCTCCTGATACAGCAGCAGCCATCTTCTGGCTGAAGAACCGGCAAAAGAAATCGTGGCGAGACAAGATTGACCATGGCATTGAGGGCGCTAATGGCGGGCCTGTGCAGGTGGTCAACTATACGCCTGGCGATTACGCCGCTGCTCAGGCCCAACTGGAGGGGAAACTAGACGGATTAGACTGATATGGCGAGAGTACTTGAATGGGAAGATTTGCAATTTCCCGAGCGTGTAGCCGTAAAATCTAAATCGACTAAGTCATTCCTCAACTTCACCCGACTGTGGTTCGAACTCATTCAGGGCGATCGGCTTTTGGTTAACTGGCATCACCGCCTGATGGCGTCGAAGATTGACGACCTGATAGCGGGGCGACTGCAACCACGCAATCTGATTATCAACATTCCCCCAGGCGGGACTAAAACAGAATTTTTCTCTATCCATCTCCCAGCCTACGTTAATGCGCTTGTGCAGGAGGGTAGATTAAATCGCTTCCGAAACCTGAATATCTCGTTTGCTGACACGCTGGTAAAGCGCAACTCACGACGCACCCGCGACATAATCAGCAGCAAAGAGTATCAGGAGCTCTGGCCTTGCTCGTTTGGTGTGAATCAGGCGGAAGAGTGGGAAATCCTCGACAGCAAAGGTCGATCAACCGGTCAGACGGTATCGCGCTCCAGTAACGGCCAGATTACCGGTGGTCGCGGCGGATACTTCGGCGATAAGTTTTCCGGCATGGTCATGCTGGACGACTACAACAAGCCCGTCGATATGCTCAGCGAATCGCGACGTAACAGCGCTAACACGCTTCTGGTGAACACCATTCGCTCGCGTCGTGGTGACAAGTCGAAAGAGCATCCGACGCCATTCGTGAGCATTCAGCAGCGCCTGCACACGGATGACGCAACGGGATTTATGTTATCGGGAGGAATGGGGGTTAACTTCCATCACGTAGCCATCCCGGCGCTGATTAACGAGAAATACATCGAATCACTTGCCGAACCATGGCGCTCTCTCTGCTGGGAAACTGTAAAAGACACAGAAAGCGTCGTCGTGTCAGGCGAGCGTTACTGGTCTTACTGGCCGCAGATGGAAGACGTGAACGACCTTGTAGCTCTTTGGGAGCGTGACCGTTACACGTTCCTCTCGCAATACCAGCAGAACCCGATGGCGCTCACTGGCGGCATTGTTGAAACCGACTGGTTCCAGACCTACACACATCTGCCAAAGCTTCTGTATCGCGCCGTATACGTCGATACGAACAGTGGCAAGGTGGAAGACTGGCTGGATTACACCGTATTCACGCTGGCCGGTATGGGCGTCGATGGCAACCTCTACATCATCGATGTGGTGCGCGGCCGATGGGACCCTGAAGACCTTCTGAAGAAAGCCGAAGAAGTATGGGCGAAATGGAGTGCAAGCGGATCGCTTCGCATGATGCCAATGCGCCATATGGCTATCGAAGAGAAACAGGCCGGTCAGGGTTTGATTACCACGCTGAAGAAGCGCCAGAACATACCGGTTAAAGAGATTCCTCGCGGCACAGGTCAGAACAAGCTGGTTCGCTGCCTCAACGTCATCCCACAGATAAAAACCGACAAGGTGTTTGTTCCTGCTACTCATGACGCTAACGGCGCTGCGATTCTTCACACCTACTACGAAGACGGAACTGTCGCAGGCAACACCTCATGGGTGCTTACTGCTATGACCGAATGTGCAGCTTTCTCTGCGGATGACAGCCACGACAACGACGACATTCTGGATACGTGGATGGACGCTATCGACGACAACCTTATTTCAGGTCGCCAGCCAATGGTCATCGATCCGAACCAACTCAGGAGAATTTGATGTGGTGGTTTAAGAAAAAAGAAATCGCCGCGCCTGAGCCGGTGAAAGAGCCCGAAAAGGCTCAGATGAAGATTAGCCCCGAAGCAGTAGCAGCAGTCCAGCCAAAGCCCCACAGAGAATTCCAGCAGTACAAGCCACCCAAAGGCGTCATCCCTGAAGCAATCCGCAGTGGCATCCTTGCGATGGATTCCACCGATTACGGTGCGCTGAACGATGCCTGGGGTATGGGTTATGGCACGCTGGATTCCTTCCCCGGCTACCCGTACCTCGCGGCAATGGCGCAGAAGCCTGAGTATCGAAAGATGGTAGGCACGATAGCCGAAGAGATGACTCGGAAGTGGATAAAACTCAAAACGGTTGGTGATGACGACAAGTCAGATCGCGTGAAGCAAATCACCGACGCGTTAGAGCGCTTCAACGTTCGCGATAAGTTCCGTGAAGCAGCAGAGCACGATGGCTACTTCGGCGGCGGGCAGATTTATATCGACGTCCTGTCACCGAAAAACGTATCAGCATGGACGGATGAGAACGAGCTGAAGCAGAAGCTGTTCATCAGCGATAAGAAGATACCTAAGGGGAGCCTGAAGGGCTTTCAGGTTATCGAGCCTGTCTGGACGTATCCGGGCGTTTACAACGCGAGCAACCCTCTCAGCCCTGACTTTTACAAGCCAGCAGAATGGTTTGTGATGGGCAAGACGGTGCACGCCAGCCGCATGATCGATTTCGTGTCGCGTCAGGTGCCAGACCTGCTGAAGTCAGCTTATAACTTCCGTGGGCTGTCACTTGTGCAGATGGCAGAGCCTTATGTGAATAACTGGCTGCGCACGCGTGACAGCGTAAGTGACATGATTCACTCGTTCAGCATCCCGGTCATCGGCACTGATATGGGCACAACGCTGCAAGGCGGTCCGGCTGACATGCTGATTAACCGACTGGAGCTGTTCAATCGCTGCCGTGATAACCGAGGAGCCTTCCTTAAAAACAAAACGGAAGCCGCTGAGGAATCAGTAGAGTTCGTCAACGCGCCGCTTGGTGGTCTGGATACGCTGCAGGCTCAGTCACAGGAGCACATGGCGTCAGTTTCGGGCATTCCTCTGGTTAAGTTGCTGGGTATCACTCCAAACGGCCTGAATGCTTCATCAGACGGCGAGATTCGCGTTTTTTACGACTATATCCACTCGTTACAGCAGGCAATGTTCAAATCGCCTCTAAAGCGCGTTCTGGACGTTATTCAGCTTTCAGAGTTTGGCGACATCGACCCTGATATCTATTTCGAGTTCGAGCCTCTATATGAGATGAGCGCGAAAGAGCGTGCAGATATTCGCCTGGTAGATGCGCAGACCGATGCGGTGTACGTAACGCAGGTTCAGGCACTGTCCGCCAATGAAGTGCGCGAGAAGATTGCTGACGACCCTGACAGCCCTTACCACTCACTGGACTTAAGCGATGACCTCGAAATCGAAGAAAGCGACTTCGACGAAGACGAAGAGTCAGAGTCCGAAGACGATCCGCCCGACAAGACCTAACGCAGGCGTCGAAGCCTGGTATCGCCGGAAGCTGGATTCACTCATCACTGAAATGAACGACTCGGTGACGTACTGGCTCAAGGCGAACTACCGGGCATCCGGCGCTATGGCAATGGATGCATCCCCAGCGGTGTTCATGCGTGACGCGATGAAGAAACTGGCTAAGCGATGGCAGAAGCGATTCGATGATGTTGCTGCAAAGCTCGCTGACCGGTTTGCAGGTCAGGCGCTGAAGAATTCTGACGTATCGCTCTGTAACGCACTGGAGACAGCAGGATTCACTGTGCCATTCAAGATGACGCCAGCGATGAATAATGCATTGCAGGCAAGCATCACGGAAAACGTGAACCTGATTACCAGCATCCCTGAGCAGTATCTCACGCAGGTGCAGACGCTGGTTATGCAGTCGGTTAGCCGTGGGCGTGACCTTTCGACGCTGACTGATGCGTTGCAGCGGCGTTACGGAATCACACGCCGCAGGGCGGCACTCATTGCGCGAGACCAGAACAACAAAGCCACAGCAGTAATGCAGACGGCAAGACAGCAGTCGCTCGGTATCACTGAGGGCATCTGGCGGCACTCTCACGCTGGCAAAGAGCCTCGACAGTCACACGTCAAGGCAGATGGTGAGAAGTTCGATCTGTCGAAAGGGCTTTATCTTGATGGCAAGTGGACTCTTCCGGGAGAAGAAATTAACTGCCGCTGCACATGGTCCCCGGTCATTCCTGGACTCAATTAAACGGAAGCACACATGACTATCGAACGGTTAGCGTTTGACCGCGCATCCGCGCGCTCATTCGATGGTAACGGCAGGCTTCAGGTCACAAAGAGCAACATCAGCAAGGCGAACGTCTGCCCCTATTACGGGCGCGAGATTCCTAACGCTGAGGCGCTGGGTTTAGAACCGGACAAGATTTACCGGCTGTACCGCCACCCTGACGAACTGAAGAAAGCCGCACCAACATTCAACAACATCCCTGTTCTCTGCATCCATACCCCTGATTTCCCCGGCGACCCGCCTCGCGAATACCGCGTAGGTACGACGCACTCTGGCTGTGATTTTGATGGCACCTATCTCTGCAACGGCCTGTCCGTCTGGGATAACTCAGCCATCGCGGGTATCGAGACTGAAGAGCAGAAAGAACTGTCATCGTCGTATCAGTACGTCGCTGACATGACTCCCGGCGAAACACCAGACGGCGAAGCATTTGATGGCGTCATGCGTGACATCGTCGGGAACCACGTTGCACTGGTCGAAACTGGCCGCGCAGGTAGCGACGTACTGGTCGCTGATTCTCTCCCACTGGAGCTTAAATACATGAAGTTAGACCGCAAAGGCGTCGCCATCCGTGCCGCGCTGGGAGCGTTTCTGAAGCCGCGCCTGGCTCAGGATGCTGCACCCAATGACCTCACCGCCATCCTGAATGCCAATAAGTCACCAAAGCAGATCGCACAGGCAGTCGTTGGCAAATACAAAACCAAACTGGCTGCCGATATGGAGCTCGAGCCAGAAGAACTGGTTGAGATTATCGAAGCGTCTTCTGACGGCGTAGAGCCAGAAGAAGAGCCAAAAGTGGCTGGCGACGATGACAACGAATCGATTATCTCCCTGCTGCGTGAAGCTGGCGTGTCCGAAGAAATGATCGCCAAAATCGCCTCAGCCCTGTCGCCTGCCGTCGCTGAAGATGAAGACAAAGACGACGACAAGAAAGACGAGAAAGTCTCCAAGACGGCTATGGACTCCGCTATTCGCCTTGCTGCTGACAGTGCCACTAAGACCGCCGCAGAGAACTTCCGCCGTGTGCGTGAAGCTGAGCAGGCTGTACGTCCTCTGATTGGCGACGTGGTTGCTATGGACTCTGCTGATGACGTCTACCGCACTGCACTTGAGCAGGCTGGCGTAGACATCAGCGACGTTCACCCTTCGGCGTTCCCGGCAATGGTTCGCATGGCAATCAGCCAGAAAGAAAATTCACGTCCTGTCATCGCTCAGGATTCCGCTTCCAACAGTGAGTTCGAGAAAGCATACCCGACCGCTGGCAAGTTAAAACGAGGCTAAGAAATGGCTAACACTTTTCAGAGCGTAATCAACCAGTATCCAGCCCCGGGCGTTGAAGGTGGTTTCGCGAGCACTAACCCACATGCGACTTATCCCGCAGGCGAAGCAGAACTGGTGGCAGGTGAAGATGGCCTGACTATCGGACGCTTTGCGTGGGAAGTCAGCGGCGTTGCCTCTAACGCAGGCACTGGCGCACCGGCAGGCTTTGTTGGTCGTGATGGTCAGGCTTCTATCGTCACCTGGCTTGGTGATGCGTCTAACGTCATCCAGTCAGGCCGCGAAGTAACCCTGTTCACCGCAGGCGACTTCTGGGCGCGCACAACTACCGCAGCAACTCGCGGTCAAAAAATCTTCGCATCTCTTACCACTGGTCAGGTGCAGACCGGAGCGGCGGGCGCGACCATCGACGGTTACGCAGAAACCAACTTCAAAGTCGGTAACACCTGCGCTGCTGGCGAACTTGTTAAAATTACCACCTGGAGCAACTAATGAACGAATTTCAGAAGCACTACGCCGCAGCCAGCGGTAAGTACGGCATCGTGCTGCCGGGTGCGAAAGACTACCTGAAGCCAGAGTTTGCGGAAAACTACGCACTGGCAATGGATGCCCAGCCAACCATGGTTACTACCGGTAGCGCAGGCATCCCTGCTTACTTCACCAACTACGTAGACCCTGAGCTGATCCGCGTACTGGTTACTCCGATGAAAGCTGCTGAAATCATCGGCGAAGTGAAAAAAGGTGAATGGACCACGCTTACCGCGCAGTTCCCGATCGTGGAATCCGCAGGCGAAACCAGTTCCTACGGCGACTACAACCACAACGGCATGACCGCTGCAAACGTGAACTGGGTTTCTCGTCAGTCCTACCACTATCAGACTCACACCCGCTGGGGTGAGCGCGAACTGGATATGTACGGTGCAGCGCGTATCGGTTATGCGGCCGAACTGAACGTAGCTTCTGCTCTGGTGCTGAACAAGTTCCAGAACAAATCCTACTTCTACGGCATCGCTGGTCTGCAGAACTATGGCCTGCTGAATGACCCATCTCTGCCAGCATCTATCACCCCGACCGCAGAAGGCGCATCAGGTGGCGTGCAGTGGAGCACCAAAGATGGTCAGGGCGTATATGACGACATCCTGAAGCTGTTTGGTCAGCTGGTAGCGCAGACCAAAGGCATTCTGGATATGAGCACGCCGATGACCCTGGCTATGTCTCCGGCAATGTCTGTGAACCTGGCTAAGACGAACATGTACAACGTGAACGTCTCTGACCTGCTGAAGAAAAACTTCCCGAACCTGAAAATTGAGACTGCTATCGAGTACTCAACTACGGCCGGCGAAATGGTTCAGCTGATTGCAGATCGCCTGGGTGAGCAGGACACCGCTTACGCCGCCTTCACTGAGAAAATGCGCGCACACGCCGTGGTGACTGAAGAGTCATCATGGAAGCAGAAAAAATCCGGTGGCACCTGGGGTGCAATCATTCGTCAACCGCTGGCAATCGCCACCATGCTGGGAGTGTAAGAAATGGCTGAAGTCGTAACTGTAGGGTGCAAGCTGCCGAATGGCCTGG
>Ga0157360_1000427_pt1 | contig 15848 bp, 12 predicted proteins | sample AttlaeALBM1_FD_111483 | JGI IMG/M metagenome (GOLD analysis project Ga0157360, IMG submission 111483) | Fungus gardens microbial communities from leaf cutter ant in Ribeirão Preto, State of São Paulo, Brazil - Atta laevigata ALBM1 | ecosystem: Host-associated > Fungi > Mycelium > Unclassified ... | reverse complement strand
GCCAGGTTGCCACCCAGCGCAATCAGCACTTTGACTTCATCACGCAGCATGGCGTTCAGCGCCTCAACGGTGTTGTGGCCTGGGGCGCGTGGCGGTTCGAAATTGAAGTGGTTGCCCAGCGCATCCAGGAAGGCTTTGGCCGGTTTCTCATCAATGCCCATCGTGCGGTTGCCCTGCACGTTACTGTGACCGCGCACCGGGCAGAGGCCCGCGCCTTTTTTGCCGAGCTGACCAAACAGCAGCTGCAGGTTGGTGATCTCGCGCACCGTATCGACCGAATGCTTATGCTGGGTGATCCCCATCGCCCAGGTACAGATCACCCGGTCTGCGTTCTGATAGATAGTCGCGGCTTCGCGGATCTGCGCCTGCGTCAGGCCGGACTGCGCCACAATCTGCATCCAGCTGGTGTTATCCACGGCGTCGAGATAGGCCTCGATGCCGTGCGTTTTGGCGTTGATGAAGGTCTGGTCAAACAGGCCAGGTTCGCCAGCCGCCAGACGCGCACGGTGGGTTTCCAGCAGGGATTTCACCATGCCGCGCACCGCCGCCATATCCCCGCCCAGGTTCGGCTGATAATAGGAGGAGCTGATGTTACCCGCTTTCGAGGTCACGACTTCCAGCGGCTTCTGCGGATCGGCAAAACGTTCCAGACCGCGCTCGCGCAGGGTGTTGAAGGTGACGATCTTCGCGCCGTGATCGGCAGCATGACGCAGGCTGTGCAGCATACGCGGATGGTTGGTGCCGGGGTTCTGCCCGAAGACAAAAATGGCATCAGCGTGATCGAAGTCATCCAGACGAATAGTGCCTTTACCCACGCCGATGCTGCGCTTCAGGCCGGTGCCGCTGGCTTCGTGGCACATGTTAGAGCAGTCGGGGAAGTTATTGGTGCCCATCAGACGACCGAACAGCTGATAGAGCCAGGAGGCTTCGTTGCTGGCGCGGCCGGAGGTGTAGAGCTCCATCTGGTTCGGGTGATCCATCGCACTGATATGCTGTGCAATCAGCGCAAAGGCCGCATCCCAGCTGATCGGCTCATAGTGATCGGTTTCCGCGTTGTAGCGCAGCGGATGGGTCAGACGGCCCTGATACTCCAGAAAGTAGTCACTCTGGGTATAAAGGGTGGTGACGCTGTGTTTAGCGAAAAAGTCGGTGTCGACAACGCGGCGTGTCGCTTCCCAGGTGACCGCTTTGGCCCCGTTTTCGCAGAAGCTGAAGGTACTTTTGTTATCATCGCCCCAGGCGCAGCCCGGACAGTCAAACCCGCGCGCTTTGTTCATGCGCATCAGGTTGCGCATATTTTTCAGGGCCGCTTTGCTGTCAAGAACGAAACGCGTGGTGGCTTCCAGTGAACCCCATCCGCCCGCAGCCGCGCGGTAGGGTTTGATTTGGCGTTTAAATTTCATATGAGTGCAGGCTTTTTATAGTAGGCATTATTGTTTGGTGTTTGTTATCAGGTTATAGCCTGATGGTGAAAGGAAGTCTGCAGTTATCCTCAAACCTTGTCTAATTGATTGACATAATGGTGCGATAGCTGGCGTTTATCGCGCAGGCACCCGAAGTGTGACACTGGTCAGATTTCACCCGTTTTTAACGGGCTGATAACGGGAGTTATCCCCACATCAGACGCATACTTGCTGTTTGCATTCAGCGAGGCGTAACCCTATGAAACAGCTGACCAGCCAGATCCACGCATTTGGTAAAGCGTTAATGATGCCTATCTCGGTCATCGCAGCCGCAGGGATTTTTCTTGGGCTGGCGGCGGCGATGCAGAACCCCGCCGTCACCGGCGAGGCCTTTGCGCAGATGCAGGTCCCGCAGTTAATCATCGGCTTTATCCGTAAAGTCGCCGGGGCGCTGTTTGCTAATCTGCCGCTCTTCTTTGCCGTGGCGACGGCGATCGGGCTGGCGAAGGCGCAGAAACCCACCGCCGCCTTTGCCGCCGTGATTGGCTATATCGTGATGAACGTCGGCATCAGTGCGACCCTGGCGGCCAGAGGGATCACCGCAGCGACCACCACACCTGCCGCGCTGCAGCAGGCGGGTCTGGACCAGACCGCAGCGATGATGATGTCGGCGGAATACATCAGCATGCTGGGCGTCTTTACTTACAACATGAGCGTGCTGGGCGGGGTGATCGCCGGGCTGGTAACGGTGGTGCTGCACAACCGCTTCTACACGCAGACCCTGCCCACGGCGATCAGCTTCTTCAGCGGACGGCGGTTTGTGCCGATTGTCACCGTAGTCTGCCTGCCGCTGGTCGGGGTGCTGCTGGCGCTCATCTGGCCGACCATCGGCAGCGGTATCGCCTGGATAGGCCAGATGATTGGCAAAAGCGGGCAGTATGGCGCGTTCCTGCTGGGCACGTTCGAGCGCATCCTGATCCCCACCGGCCTGCATCACATCCTGAATGAAACCGTGCGGTTTACCCCGATTGGCGGTATGGCGGTGGTGGACGGTCAGACGGTAGTCGGTGCGCTGAACATCTTCAATGCCTCGCTGACCCATCCGGGTTCGATCCCCGATGAGACGCTGCGGTCGGCCACGCAGTTCCTGGCGCAGGGCAAAATCCCGGTGATGATGTTCGGTTTGCCCGCCGCGGCGCTGGCGATCTATCACACCGCGCGGCCGGAGCATAAGCAGCGGGTCAGGGCGCTGGTAATGGCCGGGGCGCTGACCTCCTTTACCACCGGCATTACGGAGCCGCTGGAGTTCTGCTTTATCTTTGTCTCGCCCGTGCTCTATCTGCTGCATGCGTTTCTGACCGGCCTGTCGTTTATGCTGATGTCGATGCTGCACCTGATGATCGGCAACGTGCAGGGCGGCATCATCGACCTGGTGGTGTTCGGCATGCTCGGCGGGGCAAAAACCCACTGGTGGTGGACGCTGGCGCTGGGGGTGATCTATGCGCCGGTTTACTACTACGCTTTCCGGCTGGTGATCACCCGCATGAACGTGGAGACGCCGGGCCGCGAGTCAGAGGAGGAGAAACCGCAGCAGGTCGCCGCCGATGAGCGCACCCAGGTGATTATCAGCGGGCTGGGCGGGCAGGCCAATATTGAGGATGTCGATTGCTGCTTTACCCGGCTGCGGGTACGGGTGAAAGCGATGAATCAGGTGGTCGATCAGACGCTAATGAGCACGGGTGCCAACGGCATCAACCGCGTCAGCGACCACGACATTCAGGTGATTTATGGCCCGCAGGTCGAGAAGATCGCCAGCGAGGTGAAGATGGCGCTGGGCGTCGCCTGAACCGGCGATGCGCCAGCCAGAGAGGCGGCACAATTGCTGCCGCTGCGCTTATTGTAACTAAAAAAAGCGCGCACCCTAATGGGGCGCGTTTTCCTGCCGATATAGCGACTCTATCTTCCCAAATTGGAACGGACTGATGTCGTTAAAAAAATCCTCCCTGATTATTTTCTCTTTCCTGCTGGTGCTGTTTCTGGCCAGCGTGGCGATCAGTACTTCGCTGCTGTTTCAGAGCAACCACTCTCTGAATGCGGTCAACAAAGAGATTCGCGTGGTGCTGTCGGTGATCGATCCGATTAACCACAGCCGAACGCTGCGTGTCCGTCTGATGGAGTACATGAAAGAGACGGAAGGCAGCGATGCCAGCAATCCCGCCACACTGGACAGCGTGCGCACCGTCGCCGGTAAAGCGGATGCGGCGTTTCAGGCCTACATGAATGCCCCGCGTCTGCCGGGTGAAGAGGCGGAAGCCGAGGCCTATCGTCAGGCTTATCAGGCGTATCGCCAGCAGGGGCTGCAGCCGTTGATCGAGGCGGCAGAGGCGCACGACCAGCTACGTTTTAAAAATCAGATCGCCACCGTGGTTCGCCTCGATCGTCAGTATGAGATCATTCTGGACCGGGTGCTGGCGCAGCACGAGGCTTACGCCAGAAAACTGAACAGCGACGCACAGAGCCATTTCTCCACCGGCGTGATGCTGCAGGGGCTGTCGGGTGTGCTCTTCTTTGCCATCATCATCGCCATCTATCTCTTTATGAAGCGTTACGTGCTCGCGCCGCTTAACCATGCGCAGGAGCACTGCAAACTGATCGCGGCGGGCGTGCTGGATTCCACGGTGCCGGTCAAGGCAGGCTCGCGCAGTGAAATTCAGCTGCTGATGGGCTCGCTGGAGCAGATGCGCAGCGCGCTGACCGCCATCATTCTTCAGGTGCGGGATTCCACCCATTCCGTCTCTACCGCCTCGCAGGAGATCGCGGCAGGCAACGTCGATCTGGCCTCGCGAACCGAGCAGCAGGCTGCGGCGCTGACCGAAACCGCGGCCAGCATGGAGCAGTTGGGTGCCACGGTGAAGCAGAATACCGAAAACGTCTTTGAAGCCTGCCGTCTGACCAGTGAGGCGGTGAAAAACGCCGAGAGTGGCGAGAAAGTGTCGCAGGAAGTAGTGGTCTCGATGGGGCTCATCAACACCAGCTCGAAGAAGATCGAGGAGATCACCACGGTCATCGACAGCATCGCCTTTCAGACCAATATTCTGGCGCTGAACGCCGCCGTCGAAGCGGCCCGCGCGGGCGAGCAGGGACGTGGTTTCGCCGTGGTTGCCGGTGAGGTGCGTAACCTGGCCCAGCGCAGCGCCACGGCCGCCAAAGAGATTGAGAGCCTGATTGCCGAATCGGTTTCGATTATCCGCACCGGTTCAGACCAGGTCAGCCGCACAGGGGAGGCGATGAACGCGATTATCTCTTCGGTCAGCCGCGTTAATGAGCTGATGGAGCATATCTCTACCGCGTCGGACGAACAGAGTCGCGGCATCGGTCAGATCGAGCAGGCGGTGACGGAGATGGACAGCGTCACGCAGCAGAACTCGGCGCTGGTGCAGGAGTCGGCTGCCGCGTCGGCCTCGCTGGAGGAGCAGGTGCAGTACCTGACACAGTCGGTTTCCACGTTCCGTCTGGCCAGCCATTAATCCGCATCGTTGCGCTGAAGCGCTGCCGCGTGGTGCCGGACCGGCTCGGGTTCCACGCGAGCGCAAAGCGCAGTTGATTCAGCGCACGGTGACCGGGATATAATCGGCGGAAAATAGGCTTTTCATCAGGGAGGGGCGTTATGCTAATCAGCACCGAAAATGCCCGCAGCATCAGCGCCGATACCCGTCTGGCCTGCACGCTGGCCGCTACCGCCGGTGCGCTGAATACCGCCGCCTTTGAGATCGTCGGCTTTTTTTCCGCCAACATGACCGGGAATGTTTCGCTGCTCTCCGACCAGCTGGCCAAAGCGAATGCGGGGCCGGGCCTCTTTTTCCTGTCTGTGGTGCTGCTTTTTATTGCGGGCTCAGCCTGTTCGACGCTGATCATTAATGCCGGACAGCGCCGGAATATCCGCACCATTTACGCCGTCGTCATTCTCATCGAGGGCGCCGCGCTGATGATCCTGGGGGGCGTCGAGCGCGCCTTTCCCCCGCATTCTCCGGGCGTGATGTTAATCACCAGCCTGAGCTTCCTGATGGGGCTGCAGAATGCGGTGGTCACGCGGATCTCCAATGCGCGGGTGCGTACCACCCATATCTCCGGCACGGCGACGGATATCGGTATCGAACTGGCGATGCTGTTTGAGGTGCTTCGGCGCAAGGCGTCACCCAAAGAGACGCCACTCTATTTCAGCCGCCTGCGCCTGCACGCGCTGACACTGCTGGCGTTTCTCGCAGGCGGCGTGGCGGGAATAGGTCTCTACAGGCTGCTCGGCAACGACTTTCTGCTGCCGGTGGGGGCCGGATTGATCTGTCTGGCGCTGAAAACGATCTTTACCGGAGGGGGGATGCAGAAGGGGTGATTTTGGAGGCGATATTGTAAATCTCATTTAATACTATACACAAAACGTCAAGGGCTGGAATCGAACGCTTAATGAGATTTATATTATAAACAGGTAATATAGTCTGCAATACGTTAAAAAGCATATTTTGCATTGTAAAATATCAGTATTGAAGTTTTAGTTAATCTTTAAATAGCGGGCTACTTTACAGTATTCAATATAAATTTTTACTTATACTTAACAAGTACCCTCTTTGTTACGAGTAAACTGATTTAATTAAACTTTATTCTGCAATGCTGTCATCAAGGGAGATACAGGTTTGGCTTTTTATAAAGCACCCTTGCATGCAGGCAACGCCCAAAACCTTTAAAATAAAAAACGCGCACTCGATAAATCACCATCCTCGCCTTATTTCTGTTTCATTTAAAATCGATAAGGTGGTGTAAAAAATGCAACTATTTTTTTTGATGTTTAGGTGGAAAGTTCTGAAGTGATTTGAGAGATTATTGTAAGATCCGGTATGCAATATTAATTAAAGCTTAATCAAGAACAGGGTTCAATGCTCAGTCATATAAAAAATAAGCGGGCTAAAGTAGCTTAGCCCGCACTACCAGCATGAAAACTAGATCATTCTTTTAATTTTTCTGGCAACTTTTCTAAGAAAACTTTCATTCTGAATTTTATTCAAACTGTCGATTTTGTTGTACAGAGCCTCGAATCTATCGTGAGCCCAGCCATCTCTTTGTTGTGAGGTTAACTGTTCCATCTGGTTTGTCAGAACGTTGAACCTGTCGTGAGCCCAGCCTTCTCTTTGTTGAGAGATCAACAGATCAATTTTACCATTAATATGGTTAAGCTGATTACTGACCGAACCTACACCATTGACACTCCTTAACCTTTGGTTTTCCTGTTCAAGTGATTGAATTTTATCAATAAATGACGGGATCAGGCTCGTGCTGAAGTTATATTTAACGTGCTCCGCGAGGAAAGGACGCAGACTTCTGTAATTATTTTTCTTTTTATTTCCAGTTAAAAGCATTCCGGTATTAGCAACTCTATACCAGAACAGTGGCTCCGGAACCAGTTGCAGTTTATAGCCGGCCAGTGACGCTTTGAGGAAAAATTCCCAATCCTCATGACCAAGCCCATAATCCTCAGTAAAACCACCTACCTTTTCAAAAACGTCTTTTTTGATCATTGCATTGGCATCACCAAAGCAATTATTGAAGCCAGCAATATTTAAATCCGGACCAAGCGGGAGCCAGCAATTTGTCATTTTCCTGAAAGGAGAGGGGAATTCTTCTCCAAATATAAGATCGCTTGGTGTGGTAAGTATATCTGACCCAGAATTAATTGCGGCTTTAACAAATGTCTCAATTTCAAATGGTTTTGCAACGTTATCATCGTCCATGAATATCAGATAATCACCGCTGGCATGTCGTGCAGCCAGATTCCTTGCAGCGCCAAGATAATTATTAGAGCTCTTTATAACTTTCCAGTTACGAAGTGAAAAATCATTTTCAATCAAATCGAGATAACGTTGTGAATCTTTGTCCGTGCTTCCATCATCCACAAGAATAACTTCAAAGTTGTTGTAACTTTGGGTTTTCAGGGAGGAGATGGCTTGTTGTAATAAATGATGTCTGTCATGGTGAACAAGGCAGACGCTGACCAGGGGTTGCTCAATATTCTCTAGCTTTATGAATGTTTTCGCAGGCCGTGACTCAATCGATTTTACCCATGAAGAAATAATAGGGTCCTGTCCGGAAATGAGGCCAGGTTTACAATTCAGAGCGTTAAGACGATGATGAATTTTCCCATGCAAATCAACAGGGTTTGGTGAGAAAAGTATGTCGATGTGCTTTTCTTTTGAAATTAGTTCAGGAATTCCACCGATATTCGAAGAAATGAAATTGATTTCATTTATGAGGCATTCATAAACCGTATATGGCGAGTTTTCAACCAAAGAGGGAATGACTACTAAAACATTATCTCTTTTCAGATAAGCATTGGCACTGGTTCTGTCAAGATCATTTATAATATGAATTGGTACTTTAATGCTTTTTGTTTTGTTTTTGATCAAGGTATTAGAGTTAATACCTGATAAATTGGCATCTTTGCCAACAAAAGTTATACCGCAAATTTTGTTCAAATCAGTCTGTTCAAGCTTATTGATAGCTCTCAGAAAGATATCCAGGCCTTTTCTTGTTTCCAGACGACCAAAGAAAACAAGTTCGATGCCATCGGATACATCGTCTTTTTTAGAAGGTGAGGGAAGTTTTTTGGGTTTAAAACCATTGAATGGAGCACAATTTAAAATAACCTTGCTATTTTCAGGAAGCTGCCAGCCTTTGCTCTGCATCCAGTCGAGAAGATATTGAGAAGGGCTGACTACTTCATCAGCCATTTCAACAACGGTTTTCTCCATATAATACAGTTCAAGATGATTCTGGTCTTCAGGAAGTTGATAGTTTCCTTCATCCGCCCATAGTGTTGAACCATGCGTGTTTACAATAAACTTGATTTTCTCGAAGTTCGTACCATTATTTTTGCTTAACAGGGTGTAATAGAGGTCTGCCTGCCATTCACAAGCGATAACAGTATCATATTCCTGATTTTCTAAAAGCCATGTAAAGAGTGCGTAGCTTTTTCTTCTGAAATAAGGCGCATCAATGCTAAAATCCAGATTGAAATCTAATTTCAACAGGTTAATACCGAAGGTACTATAAAGCTGACTCCATTCAAGGAAAGATTCAGTGGACTCTGAGTATTCACCGCTTGTGTAGAGTACATCAACTTCAAGACTATGAGAGGCCAGAGATGTGCTAAGCGCAGTGAATGCCGTTCCTATCCCACCATTCCTGACCGGACCTTCAATGTCTGGAGTGATTATGAGAACTTTCTTCATTGTATTTCTTCCTTACTAACTTAGAATATAAATTATCAGTTGTAGAATAATGGTCAATTTATCTTCACAACGCCAGGTGGATCACATGAGCGATAACGATGTAAATTTAAAATCTTTACTGGAATTTTACCATTCAAGTCACAAACTTGTCTACAAAGCGAATCCTGGAAATGCAGGTGACGGCGTAATTGCTTCAGCAACGTATGACTTTTTTGACCGAAATGCATTGCCATTTTCTCAATATAAAGAAGAGAATACGTATAGCGCACATGATCATGTGCTCGTCTTCGGTGGGGGGGGCAATCTTATCGAGGGGCTCTATAGTGAGGGGAAGGAGTTTATCGAGCAAAATGTCGACAATTTTTACCGCATAATTATTATGCCCTCAACTATTAAGGGTTATGAAGAATTTTTCAAACAGAATCTTCATAAACTAATTATATTATGTAGAGAAAAGACCAGTTTTGGTTATATCGAATCGTTAGGCTATGAAACTGGAAAGAATGTTTTACTGACTGATGATATGGCATTTTATCTTGATCTTAGTAGCTATATGTCATTTGTAGAGCCTGAGAAGGGGACGGCAAGTTGTTTCAGGACAGACTCTGAGTCTTTGACAGGAGAGTGGCGAGACAATAACCATGACATCTCTCTCACATGGAACGGTGATTACTGGGATAACATGTATTTGGCCAGAAATTCAACCAGATGCATGGTCAATTTTTTAGAAGAATATACTACAGTTAATACAGATAGGTTACATGTCGCTATCCTTGCATCGCTTTTGGGGAAAGAAGTGAATTTTCATCCAAATTCGTATTACAAAAATGAAGCAGTATATAATTACTCATTACTAAACCACTATCCGAGAACGGTTTTTATTAAAAGCTAAATCGTCAGCAGCGCTAAGCGCTGCTGATATCACATTTCCCTGAGCGCTAATTTGACAACAGTATCCCATCCTTCTTTGGAGTAAGCATCAGCTTTATTGTATGGTGCGAATTTATCTATGTATGAAACATACAAATTTGAAGCTACTTTTTCAATCTGATTTCTGTTGTCTGATTGTTTACCCTCGGTGCTCTTAATATGTAATAATTTAGCATTGCCGTGCCGCTTTAACTCACTGGCAAGCTGGATTGAGAAGTCGTCAAGATCGTTGGCATTATTTTTGATAACAAAAATTCTCTTCTCGTTTTCCAGGCTTTTCTTGAGCTTTGATACTAAATATGAAACTTTCTCTCTTTCGTGCTGATAAATATTGTGCAGTTCCTGAGTATCCTGTTGCCACAACCATTTTCCATCATGGTTTTCACTAAACATCTTTGTATGGAAACAGAAATCATAGTTTTTATCCAAAACCATATCTTGCCAGGAGGGCTGTAGATTATCAAATATAAAAAGATCTTCAAAATCAGACTGTAACAACCTCAAAAGGGACCAGTAATTCCTGACAAGCGTCCAGCGGAACAAACTGCCTTCATCTAAGCCTGCATCCCGTAGATAAAACGCAAACTCACAGTTATCTCCAAGGTTCTCAAATCGGTCCAGGTCATGCGTCATCGTAATAATCCCTTAAGGTTCTCTTAACAACTTATCTAAACCTACATCAAAGTGTCGAGGTGAATCAATTGATTTCAGGATATGTCCTTAACGCTGTGATCAGCATCGTTCATATTTCCTCTGACAGATGTGTGGAAAATCGTCACAAGCCGGTGAAAGTTCATGATTTATTGTGCCTATCAGTAAGGCCGGAGTTAGTCAGTTGTTCTCTGTGTATGCAATAAATCCCACTGCATAGGTGTACTGTCCTTAAGGCGTGAGACGAGATACAAGTTTGAGTCATGGGACATATTAAAAAAAGCCGCGGCGTACCTCACAAAACTGTCTGACAGAGGTACGCCTTTATCCGTAACAACACCTGTTGCTGGACTGTTCGCCTCTTCTACCGGGTGTTGGATGTTCATCCCATTGGCTTACACTTCTGGCTCCAGCAGCTCCATCCAGAACGCCATCAGGCAGACCTGAGACTGACAGGACAGATTTAACAGTTCTGGCTGGAATCGGGATGCGTCTATGGTTATCGTACAATCCATCTGGAGCTGCGGGACAGCGGGCAGCAGTACAGCGTTACCCAGGTGTTGTGACCTGCCCCCAGTACTAGATACAACCATCAGTTAGTAATGTCGGTTTGTTTACCCTCACATTTTCCATTCCGCCACCGTGCTGCAAACTCTGATGGCGTCTGATAATTGAGTGCTGAATGTGGACGACACTCGTTATAATCCTGCCGCCAGTCATTAATGACTTTCCTGGCGTGAACGATATCGCTGAACCAGTGCTCATTCAGACATTCATCGCGAAAGCGTCCGTTAAAACTCTCAATAAATCCGTTCTGTGTTGGCTTACCCGGCTGGATAAGTCGCAGTTCTACGCCATACTCAAAAGCCCACTGGTCGAGCGCACGGCAGGTAAATTTCGGGCCCTGATCGGTTCTGATCATTGCCGGATAGCCACGAAACCGCGCGATGCTGTCCAGAATACGCGCGACCTGAACGCCTGAAATACCGAAAGCAGCGGTGATCGTCAGACACTCCTTCGTGAAATCATCCACGCAGGTCAGGCACTTAATCCGGCGGCCGCTGGCAAGTGCATCCATGACAAAATCCATCGACCATGTCAGGTTCGGCGCATCCGGGCGTAGAAGCGGAAGCCGCTCAGTCGCCAGCCCCTTACGGCGTCGCCTGCGTTTTACACCCAGACCGTTAAGGCGATAGATGCGGTAAACCCGCTTGTGGTTGACGTGAAGGCCCTCCCGACGTAATAACTGCCAGATGCGCCGGTAACCAAACCGGCGACGTTCAAGTGCCAGCTCTGTGATACGCAAAGACAGCTGCGCGTCAGCAGCCGGACGCTGAGCCGAATAACGGCAGGTTGAAAGGGACAGACCAGCCAGCCTGCAGGCACGGCGTTGCGACAGGCCCGTTGTCTCACACATGACTTCTACGGCTTCCCGCTTCTGGTCTGTCGTCAGAACTTTTGGCCCAGAGCCACCTGAAGCGCCTCCTTATCCAGCATGGCTTCAGCGAGCAGCTTCTTGAGCCGGGCATTCTCCTCTTCAAGTGACTTGAGCCGCTTCACTTCAGGGACTTCCATGCCGCCAAACTTCTTGCGCCAGGTGTAAAAGGTGGCGTCGGAAATGGCGTGCCTGCGGCAGAGTTCCCGGGCAGAAACGCCGGCTTCAGCCTCGCGGAGAATACTGATGATCTGTTCGTCGGAAAAACGCTTCTTCATGGGGATGTCCTCATGTGACTTATGAAGACATTACTAACATCGCGGTGTATTAATCAATGGGGAGCAGGTCAGACCCAATGTATGAGGGTGTTAACAACGCCAACTGAAACGTATCGAGCGAACAGCTTAACCATCAGGAATTTCCTATAATCGCAGGGCTCGGATCTTGTCACTCCATCTGTCTTATAGCAAGAATCTGTAAAGGAAATTTATCAAAAAAGCCCCGGCAACGGGGGTAGAGTTATACTGCGCCTCTCCAGGGGCCTGCGCGAGGCCAACCAGCACTTAAATTCGAACACAGCGATGTTCCGGGATATCTCTGTTCAGGAGGGTGAGGCAAAGACGTATAAGCAGTGCAACCCTCACGGTGGCTTCTGATCTGGGCTTTCCACCACGGGCGCAAAATTTCGTCGAGAGCCGTCTCGACCTGAACAAACTGTTTGCCCCGCATCCGGACAACATGATCCGCATTGAGACACCGACAGGGTTCGCTCTGGTTGACCGGTCACTGACTCCGGAGCCTGGTGACAAAGTCGCATTCCGGTATGATGGCTATCCACAGTTGGGTAAACTTTTCAGATCAGGGATTATCACTCAGAACGGCGAGACAATCGATGGAGGGGGGCTGGAGGGATTATCGTGCTGGGATGGTGACGGCCGGGATTCTGGCGGTGTACGAACCACACAGGCCGACAATTTGAACCTCACACGAATCCGGCATAATATGGCGCCCAAGCTAGAAATTCAGCAGGCAAAATTTAATTCAGTACATGGGTTAGTACATAAAAAAATTAAACCGCCGGATAAAGCAACTTAACCTATTGATTGGTAATACAAATCGACATTAAACAGCTTATCTATCTCTGCAACCTGGAGCGCGAACGCCACTTTGGCCGTGCCGCCGAAGCCAGTTTTGTTACCCAGCCGACCCTCTCGATGCGCCTGAAAAATCTGGAGCGCGAGCTGGGTCTGCCCCTGATTAACCGCAGCAACAACTTCGCCGGGTTTACGCCAGAGGGCGATCGGGTGCTGGCGTGGGCCAGGGAGATCGTCTCGGTCTATCAGGGACTGAAGCTGGAGGTCGAATCGCTGAAACATGGCGTGAACGGCACGCTGCGGGTAGGCGTGGTGCCGCAGTGCAGCATGGCGTTGCCGCTGCTGCTGAAGGCGGTTCAGGCCCGTTATCCTCAGCTCGACTACCGGATTGCCGTGCTCAGCGCCGATCAGCTGCTGGAAGCGCTTAACAGCCACACCGTAGATGTCGGGATCGGATTTTTCGAGATGGCAACGCTGCGGGAACTTCATTTTCAGACCGAGATGCTGGCGGACCGGGGGGTTGAAGCGATATTCCATCCCGACCATTTCCCGGCGCTGGTGGGGGAGACGCCGCTGGCGCTCTCTGACCTGGCACAGCAGCCGCTCTGCCTGGCAGAGCCGACGCGCTATTTTCGTCGTTACCTGGATATGGCTTTCCGCGAGACGGGGCTGGTGCCACGGGTGATCGTTGAGAGCGCCTCGGTGATGCAGCTAATGCAGTGCGCGCAGGTCGGTCTCGGCCTGCTGGTCTCGCCGGTCGGCCATCTGCTGCCCGCGTCGTTGCAGGGGCTGCAGCAGCGCGCGATTAGCCTGCCGCCGATGGCGCGTCAGGCGGCTCTGGTGATTGCCGAGCCGGGCCGCGCGACCCCGCTGGCTCAGCACTTTTTCGACGAGGCGCGCGGCCTGCTGCCGGTCTGAGCGCCCGCTACCGCGACTCGCCCAGCGCGTAAAACAGGCGGCTATTCCAGTTGCCGATGGCGACAGACTGAATCAGCGCAAACAGCGCCTCCGGCTCCCAGCCCGCCGCCATCAGCGGCTGCAGATGCGCAGCACTGAAGCGTTCCGGCGATCGGGTAAGCTGCGCCGCCAGCGCAATGATCTGCTGCGGCTCGCCTGTGGCCCCGGCCTCATCTACCCCTTCCGTTAAGATTTCATTTCCCGGCAGCAGCCGGAAGGCCCAGCGGCTGCCCAGAATGCGGGCGGCGGTCGCCTCCGCCAGCGTAAGATCCTGCGACAGATGCTGACGCAGTTGCGCCCAGCCAGAGAGCGCGGCAGGGTCATGCGCCAGCAGCCAGACCGCCTCCTGCATACCCGGCAGCGACTGACAGCGGGTAATGGCCGCGAGCTGTTCCGCGCTGGCGTAGCGTAGCTCCAGCGGTTTCAGCGCGGGCTGCCAGCGGCCAGGCTGGTCAAATCCGGTGGCGTCCGCATCCGGTGGCGCGGTACTGCCCGGCAGCCAGCGAACCGGCTGAGCCTGTAACGCCTGTAACCCGGCGACGACGCGCGCCTGATAAGCAACAAAGCCGATCAGCTGGTTCAGCGTCACAATATCGGGTTCCGTCAGGCCAACCGCATCCAGTGCCGTGATCGCGCTGGCCCCAATCAGCTCCGGCTGCATCGCGAGCTGGCGCGCATACTGCGTAATCTGGGTCAGACGATTGTTACTCTCGCGTGAGGAGTCGGGACCCGGCAGGGGATTGAGACGGGCAGAGTAGTGATTACACAGCCGCTGAACGCCCGCGACCTGCGCCACCGTCAGCGCGGTGCTGAGGCGATCGTAAAGCGTCAGCGTATGGGTGAGCGATGTTGCAACGCGATCGGGAAAAAGACGCTGCGCCAGATCGCGTGCCGCCAGCAGGGCAGGCTGATGAGCGTGCAGCAGCGCCTGCATCTCGGGGTTATCGGCGTGGCAGCCCAGCAGGAAACGATCGTCAATATGGGCGGCCTCGGGTACCAGCGGCGCGGCCTGCGAGGTACGAGGACTGGTCTGGCTCTCGTAAAACCAGTGGTTATGGCCCGGATAGCGGCGTTGTTCCATGATCAATCCTTTTGCAGATTCGGGTTCGGCATGCAGCGGCAGAATCTGAAAATGTGCATAAACCGAAGGGCAGGCTTATCGTCGCTGATGGTCAGTCCGGGACAAAAGATTGATCGGTGATAATTAATAGCGTTACGGTATAACGGCAGGGAAATCAGGCAGGAAGGGGATGGCAGAGGCGAGAAAAAGGGCGAGCCAGGCTCGCCCTCCAGGAACTTATTTCAGTTCCAGTTCGTTCATTGCGGCGATGCTGAAGCCGCCATCAACGTGGACCACTTCACCGGTGATGCCGCCAGCCAGGTCAGAGCAGAGGAATGCGGCTGAGTTGCCGACATCTTCGATGGTAACGGTACGGCGAATCGGGGTGACCGCTTCGCAGTGTGCCAGCATCTTACGGAAATCTTTGATGCCTGAGGCTGCCAGGGTGCGGATAGGACCGGCAGAGACGGCGTTAACACGCACGCCTTCCGGGCCCATTGCGTTGGCCATGTAACGCACGTTGGCTTCCAGCGACGCTTTAGCCAGACCCATCACGTTGTAGTTCGGGATCGCGCGCTCTGCGCCCAGGTAAGAGAGCGTCAGCAGCGCAGAGTGCGGGTTCAGCATCTCGCGGCACTCTTTCGCCATAGCAACGAAGCTGTAGGCGCTGATGTCGTGCGCGATTTTGAAGCCTTCACGGGTAACGGCGTTCACATAGTCGCCAACCAGCTGCTCGCCAGGGGCGAAACCGATAGAGTGAACGAAACCGTCAAATTTCGGCCAGGTTTTTGCCAGTTCAGTGAACAGAGATTTGATGCTCTCATCTTCGGCTACGTCACATGGCAGCACGATGTCTGAACCCAACTCTTTGGCAAACTCTTCCACACGACCTTTTAACTTGTCGTTCTGGTAGGTGAAAGCCAGCTCTGCGCCCTGTTTGTGCATCGCCTGTGCAATACCGTAGGCGATGGAAAGTTTACTGGCAACGCCAGTAATCAGAATGCGCTTACCGGAAAGAAAACCCATAGCTGTAATCCTTAT